>Ga0193962_1000125_pt1 | contig 33311 bp, 20 predicted proteins | sample FB_5_MG_FD_140335 | JGI IMG/M metagenome (GOLD analysis project Ga0193962, IMG submission 140335) | Microbial mat bacterial communities from the Broadkill River, Lewes, Delaware, United States - FB_5_MG | ecosystem: Environmental > Aquatic > Freshwater > River > Microbial mats | place: USA... | reverse complement strand
TTCCAGTTGGTCTGTTCCAGCACCCACTGGATATACCGTTTTTCCTGTTCTTTCATGGTGGGAATTTTGCCTTCCGGGGCTGTGCGGTAGGTTTCAATGGCCAATTGAGTAAGATGGTCGGGCAGCGCCTCGGGATATATCACTTCGCTGTTTTCCATGGCAACGGCACGTTCTATGATGTTTTCAAGTTCCCGGACGTTTCCCGGCCAGGCATAATTGACAAGAAACTCCATGGTGATCCGGTCAATTTCCTTGATGCTTTTTCTCATATCCCGATTTTTCTTTGCCAGAAAATGATAGGCCAGAAGCGGAATATCCTCTTTTCTGTCCGCCAGAGCAGGTAGTATGATGGATGCCACATTGAGCCGGAAATAAAGGTCCTGGCGGAAATGACCCTGGTCCACTTCGTGACGCAGATCCCTGTGGGTGGCGGCAATGAATCTTAAATCCACGCCGAGGGTCTGGGTGCTGCCCACCCGCATGATCTCTTTTTCCTGGATCACCCGCAGGATTTTAATCTGCATGGATGGCGGCATATCCCCGATTTCATCAAAAAACACCGTGCCCTGATCGGCAAATTCGAACAGGCCTTTTTTGGTTTTCATGGCACCGGTGAAGGCCTCTTTTTCATGGCCGAAAAGCTCATTGGCCATGAGATCCTCTGAAAATGAGCCGCAGTTAAAGGCCACCATTTCATGGTTTTTCCGGCTGGAAAGACTGTGAATCGCCCTTGCCACAAGTTCTTTACCAGTGCCGCTTTCCCCTAAAATCAATACGGAAATATCGGTCTGGGCCACCTGGGCAATGGTCTTTTTGACCTGGAGCATGGGCGGACTGTTACCGATGATTTCAGGCAATTTTGCCTTCTGGTCGAGCTGCCTTTTAAGCGATTGATTTTCCATTTGAAGGGATCGCTTGAGAAGGGCCTGTTTGATGATCTGTCGAACTTCGTCTATTCTGTAGGGTTTTGCAATATAATGATAGGCCCCTTCTTTCATGGCGATAACAGCATTATCGACAGTGGCGTAGCCGGTGATCATGATGACTTCAGCGTAGGGCTGCAGTTCCCGGCTGTGTTCAAGGATCTGCATACCGTCAATTTTCTTCATCTTATAATCGGTGATAATGAGATCAAAAATTTTGGATTTGATAAGGTTCACCCCCTTGGTTCCGCTGTCCACGGCCGTAACCTTGTATCCATCCTTGAGAAGAATGTGTTCAAGATTTTTAAGGGCGATCTGCTCATCTTCGATAATGAGAATATGTTCTTGCATGGTGCTCCCTGATGTCACTCCGGCAGGCTGACGGTAAATACTGTACCTTTGCCAAGGGTGGAATTTACGCGGATTGTTCCGCCGTGCTGCTCGACGATGCCGTGGATAATGGAAAGGCCTAAGCCCGATCCCTTTCCCACTTCCCGTGTGGTAAAAAAAGGATCGAAAATTTTGGCCAGATGTTCTTCTTTTATCCCGTTGCCCGTGTCCTGAACCGTAAAAACAAAAGCATTTGCCTGACTCTCCTTGAACGCTGAAATGGTCAGACGTCCGCCGTCCTGATCTTCCATGGCAAATACGGCATTGATAATCAGATTAAGCAATACCTGCTGGATGCGCCGGGGATCCATGCGCCCTTCAATATCATCGGAAACGTTGATTTCCACGTCAATATCCGAAGGGATATCCCCTGTAATAAGGTGCATGGTATTATTAACCAATTTTTTAAACAGGACCGGCTCAAGGCTGAAATCACTTTGCCTGGAAAAATCAAGCAGGGCCCGAATAATTTCCTTTGACCGGTTGATCTCCTGTTCAACATTGTCCAAAAGCGTTTTTTTATACTTAATATCCGGGTCTTCAATTTCTTCCTGGATAATCTGGACACTGGTGGAGATATTGTTCAGCGGATTGTTCAATTCATGGGCGACCCCGGAAGTAAGCGTGCCTAAAGATGACATTTTCTCGGCCTGGATAAGCTGGGTTTTACGCCGACCCAGCTCTCCGATCATGTCGTTCAGGCTTACGGCCAAAGATTCAAACTCGTCTCCGGTTTTTATTGCCGGAATTTTATCATAATCGCCCTTGGCAATGTGCTTGATACCGGTTTCAATGGCCTTTAAGGGCCGGTTAAGCTTGATAACCAAAAAAATGGTGGCCAGCACCGTGATGATAAACAAAGAGAACAGGGAAAGCATCAGGTATTGCCTGGACCGATCCAGCAGTTCAAATACCTTTTGTTTCTCTGTTTTCACAACCTGTTCAATATCAGTGGTGAACGCCCGCCCCAGTTGGGTCACCGTATTTTGAATCTGCAAAGACTGTTCAGAAGAGACTGTCCCTTTTTTATACAGGTCTGACAGGGTTTCCATGTTGGTGCGGTAAGCATTGATGGCCTGGTTGCGTTGCCCAAAGGAGGGGTCCTTTGTCACAAAGTCAGAAAAATCTCTTTCAATAAGCGCCTGCTTTTCATCAATTTTACCGATGTATGACAGGGCCATGGACAAATCTTTTATGTCCTTTCTTAAAAAAAAGTTTTTCTCGTAACGCCGGGCCTCGAGCACCGTATCCAACAGGTCTCGTTTTTTTTCAATGAGCACCAGGGTGTTCAAGACCGTGGAATTGCTGTAGTGGTTCACAAACCAGACAATGCTGTTGACCACCATAAAAACCAGGAAAAGAAATGATACTTTATGTCTAAGACTAAAACGCATAATCAATTTATATATATGTTCTCTATGGGAAACAAGGCCATAGTCGGTTTAATTGTTATCACTATTACAATAAACGGGCCGACCGGACACAAGGTCATCCGATCGGCCCGGGGGAACACCATTGTTTTGTACGTTTAAGCGATACCGTAAAAAAAGTAAATCACGGCCAACTCCACAACAAGAAACAGCACGGTCATCACCGCACCGGCCTTGGCATAATCAATGGTTCTGTAGCCGCCCGGCCGCATGATCAGGGCATTAACCTGATGGGTCGGCAATACAAAGGTATTGGACGCGGAGATTCCCACCACCAGCGCAGCCATTCTCGGATCAGCACCGGCCATGACGGCCATGTTCATGCACAGGGGCACCAAAAGCACCGTGGCCCCCACATTGGAGATAACCAAAGTAAAAAAGGATGCCATGACACCCACAACCGCCAGAAGAACAATGGGGGAAGGCGTTCCGATCAGGTTGAGCACGGTTTGGGCAATAAACCCGGCCGTGCCGGTCTTCTCAAAGGCAATCCCCAGGGGGATAAGTCCAGCCAGAAGGAAAACCGTCATCCAGTCCACGGACTGATAGGCTTCGTCAACGGTGAGCACACCTGTGATGATCATACCAAGGGCCCCGGACATAAGCGCCACTGACAGCTGAATTTTCAAAACCACGATCTGAAAAAGAGCAAGGGCAAGCCATCCCACAGCCAGCATGGCTTTCTGGGGCCGCAAGATTTCACCCTCTAATTTGGAGGCAAACACCAGGGATCTGGGTTTGGGCCTGTTCATCAGAATATGGAATTTCTCCCATGGTCCCTGAAGCAACAGCGTGTCTCCCATAGCCAGGCGAATATTGGTCAGGCCTGAGTAATATTTGCGGTTCCCCTTAAAAAGCACCAGAGGATTAAGTCCGTACATTTCTTTGAAATTAACTTCATTCAATGTTTTGCCGATAAGTTCGGATCTTGGTGCCACAACAACCTCGGCCATGCCGGCATTGGTATTGGCCAGAAACTCTGCAAAGGTTTCAAGGGCAGGCTTTATCTGCCAACCGAACTCCTTTGCCAGCTGCTCAATATTTTCCCTTTTGCCGACCACGGCAATATCATCGCCGTTGTTGATTCCTTCATAACTGCGGGGCACATGGTTGGTGGTCCGGGTGGAAGGAGACGAAATACCGATTACCGTAACAAGAAATCGGGGACGAATGTTTAAATCATCCAAAAGTCCTATCGTCCCGGTACCGTCGGGTACATGCAGCTCAACCAGGCTGTTGACGCCCTGGTATTCATTGATGAGCACATCTGAGGCGCCCTTGCTGTCCTGGCCGCTTTCGTTGGGAAGAATGAATCGCCCAAAAACCAAAAAATATAAAAGCGCCGTAATCAACAGACACACACCGATGGGGGTCTGGGTAAACAGCCCGAAAGGTTCAAGCTTTTCACCGCCCAGCACCATAAGATCATTGAGCAGGATGGTCGGACTTGCGCCCACAAGGGTCAGCGTTCCGCCGATAATGGCGCAAAACCCCATGGGCATGAGAATGCGGGAAGTGGGTATCCCCACCCGCTTGGAAATTCTCTGGGTGGCGGGCAAAAACAGGGCAGCGGCCCCAATGTTCTGCATCATACTTGAAATAACGCCCACAGTACTAGAGACCAAAAGCATGATCTTGGCTTCGCTTTTGCCTGCCAGGGCCAGGATGGGCTTGGCCACCTTATTCATAACGCCGGTTTTATCCAACCCCGCACCAATAATAATTACGGCAATAATGGAACAAACAGCATTGGAACTTAAGCCCACAAAGGCTTCTTTGGGAGAGATCAGTCCAATCAGGGGAAGAAGGACCATCATCATTATCCCGACCACATCCACCCGCACCCATTCGAACACAAAAAGGCAGATAACAAAGGCCAGGATGATCATGGTCATAATCATATCAGGTGTCATTTAAAAAAACACTCCATTGAAAATTAACTATTATAAATGGTGCTATTCATCTTCATTTCTGTAGATAAAGCACAGAACCGCTGTAAACAAAACGATACTAAGACCGATAACAAAATGAGCACTCATGAAAAAGATCCTCCTAATTCACTGAATACACGCAAAGCCGCTGGGCAATCCGGTTCTGGTTGACGGCAGCATCCCTTATCGCAGCAGGCCTCTTGTTCTCGGAAATAATAAATTCAATATGCCCGCACTCTTTGGTGATGTCGGCAATGGCATGGTCAACATCGCCCTGGCTTGTGGCATGGGCAAATTTCAACCCAAATTCTGCAGCCGTTGCCTCGAACTGCGCTACATTTTTTACGGCCGTTTCCTTAAAATCGGCGTACAGTTCTTCCTGGGTGGTGGAAAAAAAGGAGGTCACATCATGGGTCAGATTGGCCGCATTCACCGCAATGATGCCGTAATCCATACGTTTGGCCATATCCAGGGCATAATCAACCATCTCATCGGAAAACCGGCTTTCAAGGGTGGCAACCACCAGATTTTTCCCCTGGTTTTCGCTGCATAACATGCACTGATCGCTGTCAGTCTCCGCATCACTGTTCGCGCAGGGCTGGGAAAACGTAATTGCTTTTTCCGCATTGTCGTGTTTTTTGCCAAGCGTTAATATTCTATCTTTTAATCCATTTAAAAACTGCATACGCAACTCTCCTCCTTATAGATGTATTGGGTTTATCATCATTGTCGGCAAATAATGAGCAAGTTGCATACCAGTTTCCCCAAAATAGCCGTAACAGCCCATATAGCAAGGCTTTCCACAAGCTTGTGACCAGCCTTGCCACCCCGATTATGTTGCAAAATGCAATAATTTTTTAAAAAATCATGCAAGGCCTCGCCTCACGCCTGTTTACGGACATTGCAATTGTCAATGTCGGTGTTGCGTAATGAAACAATTCATACCGGATTCACCTTTTACTTTTGTTGGCGGTGATGGGGAAACCCTGATTAAATCATTTATTACAGGACCGCCGAATCTCAAATCAGGCATCCGGCATGGTAATTGCTCAGTGCTCCATGCTAAAAAACTTAATAATTTTCAAATTTTTGAAGTCTGAAGGGAGGGTGGTCAGGGTGAAACGAATCTTTAAAAAAGAAGAAGAGACTCAAGTTGTTGATACGGGAGCAGAAGAACTTGTCGCGCTGCGCGAGGCCGTGCTGGATCAAAGAATCCCGGCCGAGGTTGAAAAAATCTTGCTCAAAGAGGTGGACCGGCTTGAAAAAATAAACCCCACTGCGGCAGAGTACACCATCGGGCTCAACCATATCGATTATGTGACCACCCTGCCCTGGAATCGGTACACCCAGGATAATCTTGACATCCAGCGTGCGGAAAAAATCCTGCACTCCGACCATTATGGGCTTGACGAAATCAAAGAGAGAATTCTTGAGCACCTGGCCGTCCGGCAGATGAAATTGTCCCGGAAAAACACCATTCTTGTGGTGGATGATGAACAGATCACCCGGATGAACTTAGAACATATCCTGTCCAAGGAGGGCTATGAGGTCAGCACGGCTGACGGCGGCACCCAGGCCCTGGATTTTCTAAAGGAAAAAACCGTTGATCTTGTGATCACGGACCTTAAAATGGATAAGATCGACGGCATGGCACTGCTGGAACGGATAAAGGCCACCAGCCCTTCCACAGAAGTCATTATCATCTCCGGGTATGCCACGGTGCTCACGGCCGTGGACGCCATCAAACGGGGCTCTTTTCATTTTATTCCCAAACCCCTCAAACTTGATGACATCCGGGAGACCGTTAAAAAGGCCCTGTGCAAAAAAACAGGTCTTGTGGAAGCCAAGGGACCTGTGATCTGCTTTGCCGGCCCTCCGGGCACGGGAAAGACGTCACTTGGCCAGTCCATTGCCCAAAGCCTGGAACGTAAATTTGTCCGAATATCCCTTGCCGGCGTAAAAGATGAGGCCGACATCAGGGGACACAGGCGTTCCTATGCCGGCGCCCTTGCCGGAAGGATCATCCAGGAGATCCGCCGGGCCGAGTCTTTAAATCCCGTACTCATGCTTGATGAAATCGATAAAATCGGACAGGATTTCAAAGGAGATCCTGCCTCAGCCCTGCTTGAAGTGCTGGACCCCCAGCAAAACTCAAGGTTCATTGACCATTACCTGGACCTTCCCTTTGATCTTTCCAAGGTGATGTTCATTGCCACGGCCAATATGGTGGCACGGATTCCAGGGCCGTTGCTGGACCGGTTTGAGGTAATATCCATGTCCGGGTACACCATCGAAGAAAAAATCCACATTGCCGGGCGTCACCTGATCCCCCGGGCCATGGAAGATACGGGCCTTTCGGGGTTTGACCTTGAATTTACGCAAAATGCACTTTGCGCCATCATCAGAGAACACACCCGGGAGGCGGGTTTACGGGGCCTTGAACGCAAAATTTCCGCCATCTGCCGCAAGGTGGCCCGGCGGTTTCTCAATACGCCGAATGCGTCCCGGCAGATAAAAATTGATGAAGGCACCGTGGAAGAACTTTTGGGCCCTGCCAGATACCACTATGAAATTGCAGGGGCACGGGATCGGGTGGGATGCGCCACAGGCCTGGCCTGGACAGAAAGCGGCGGAGAAATCATCTTTGTTGAGACCACGCGGATGATGGGGACCGAGCGTCTGATCCTCACCGGATATTTAGGCGAAATAATGAAGGAATCGGCCCAGGCCGCCTTAAGTTACATCCGCAGTCACACCGAACAACTTGGACTGGGTGCAGACTTTTTCCAGGGCCGGGATATCCACGTTCATGTCCCTTCCGGGGCCATTCCCAAAGACGGTCCATCAGCCGGGATGACCATTGCCGTAGCGCTGGTTTCTCTTTTAAAGGACATTCCCTGTCCCAGGGATATGGCCATGACCGGAGAGGTGACTTTAAGCGGCAGAATCCTCCCTGTGGGCGGCATCCGGGACAAACTGCTTGCAGCCAAAACCGCCGGAATCAAGACAGTCATTTTCCCTGCTAAAAACCTGGCTGAAATTGCAGCCATGGACGACAGTCTCAAACAGGGAATAAAAATTTTTTCGGCAGGTGATCTGGATGAAGTGATCCGGCAAGTATTGGGCCAAGCCACCATTGATTCTGATTTGGTCTCATCGTTGACAAAACAAAGCTGGCAATGATTGTCATAAACATACGCAACACAAGTGTACGACGCCATCTTTGACAATCGTTATACTTTTCTTAGTCTATCTCTATAATTTTACGGGTAACTTTCATGGGGTATACCTTTCATTATTAAAGCTTAAATTTAAGTTTACATCCTGGCTTGAAGTTACTATAGATAAAAAAAAGAGAACCTTGATCTGGATCAAGCTGTTGATTTTTTTGCTGCTATCCAGAGGCTTCAAATCAAACCATTGCTGAAAAAATTTTTCGGAGGCAAAAAGTCGAAAAGTATCTGCATATCATTCCCCTTTTTTCAGGGCTGACGGAAGATCAGTGTGCGACCCTTATCGCGTTGTCCAATGAATTAACTGTAAACAAAGGCGAAATCATATTTCAGGAAGGAGATAGCGGCGAAGGATTTTATATTGTGGCCGAAGGGAAAATTAAAGTATTTAAAATGTCTTTTGAAGGAAAGGAGCAAATCCTGCATATATACGGACCCGGCCATACATTCGGTGAAGTACCGGTATTCCAGGGAAAAAGTTTCCCAGCCTCTGCCATGGCCCTGGAAGCGTCAACCATTCTTTTTCTGCCCAGACAGGCGTTTGTCCAGCAGCTTGGAAAATCCCCGGCCCTTGCCATGAACATGCTGGCAGACCTGTCCAGACGCTTAAGAGAATTTACGGTCCAGATTGAAAATTTAAGTCTAAAGGAAGTGCCGGCCAGGCTGGCCGCGTATATTCTGACCCTGGCCCAAGAAGAGGCTGAGCAGTCACAAATGTTCCCATTGGAAAAAAAGCTACAAAAAAAACGCCTGGCGACAATCAGCGTGTCGTTGCCTGTCTCCAAGGTTCAACTGGCAAGCCTTATCGGCACAACCCCTGAGACCATTTCCCGTGTATTAAAAAAAATGGATCAAGCCGAATTTATCAAGGCGGAAGGGAAAAAAATTTTGATTTTAGATCAAGAGGGCCTGGAAGAGTTATCCCATACCGGTCGCCTTTAAAAATGAATAGAACGCTCCGGCGAATGGATATCGATACGGGACCGTAAAGAGATAAAAAGGAGACTTAAACATCGAATGAAGAAAAAAGTATTGTTTGTGTGTATTCACAATTCCGCCAGAAGCCAAATGGCAGAAGCCTATTTAAAAAAAATCGCATCAGAGGCATATGATGTCTTCAGTGCAGGCCTTGAACCGGGAAATCTGAATGCCGTTGTGGTTGAAGCAATGAAGCAGGATGGGATCGATATTTCAGGCAATCGCACAAAGTCGGTCAATGAATTTATGGCAGCCGGTGTGGAATTTGATCATGTGATTACCGTTTGCGATGAATCCTCAGCTGAGCAGTGCCCGATTTTTCTCGGCAAAGGCACTCGGATGCACTGGGGATTTGAAGACCCCTCCGGCCTTGACGGTTTGTTTGAAGAAAAACTGCTTAAGACAAAGCAAATCAGGGATAAAATAAAATCAAAGGTTACTGACTGGGTGTCGACCAGTCTGGCTTAGTGATGGAAAAACCACCGAAAAAATAATTTCATCCTGCTGATATGATTTTACGAGAACGCCATCAATGGGAGCATGATTTTCATATAATGTTTCATCCAGCCATTCAATTTTTTTTGCAGAAGTTTTTAAACCGGTTCGCCGGTATTTAAGCAAGGCTTCTTTGATGGTCCAGATTTTCAGAATGGTTTCAAGGTCAGCCCCGGCGTATGCGCGTTGTTCTTTATTGGAAAATCCGGCGTGTAAAAGGGCCGGAATATCCACAGGGCTTATGGCCTCCATATCAACCCCGATAGCATGGGCTTTTTTGCACAAAACAGCCAGGGCGTAATCTCCTGAATGTGTAATGGATATGGCATAATTAAAGGCTGGTGCCAGGACGGGTGCCCCGGATGCATCATTATGTATTTCAATGGCATCCGGGGACAGGCCTGTCTCCTGCATGACAAGATTTTTCACAGCCCATCGTCCGGCCAGACGTTCCACCTGCTTTTTCAAGGCAAACAATTGATTTAACCCATTCAGTTCAGCCGGGGAAAGCACAGGCTGTGCAAACTGATCCGGACTAAATTGGCAGCCGGGCCTGGTCTGATAACCAGGCCCGACGATTTGGGGTAATAACGCCTTGAGCATTTCCGGGATGTGAACAAGGCAAAGATAAATGCCTTGTTCACGGAACAGCAGATTCATCCGTTGCATCTATCCGGCGATAAGGCTTTTTCCTGCCTGCTTTATGATGGACATATCAGGACGTTCCTCTTCGGCCAGGCGATCCACCCGGACCATTTGAAAGTCCTGGATGTCAATGATCACACGGCCCGAAGGTTCTGCCAACTGCATATGATAGGTTTTGGTGTCACTGCCCTGGGCCATACGCCGGGTCATGCAGAAATAAGGCGTATTCGGCAGAACCGTTCCGACAAATGATGCCTTGCGGATGGTATAAGGCAACACCACGTCGGCACTGGTAAAAAATTCCAGTATCCCGCCGGTTTGGAACATGGCGTCCATGATCACCACAGGGGTGGCAAATTCAGGATAGGTCTGGCCTTTAAAAAATTCGCGTCCAGGCCGCCATTGAACCACTGTGACCAGACTATCCTCGTCCAGGGAAGCCAACTGATCCACGGAGCGGAACAGTCCGTCCATGAACAGACGGTCCGGGTGGTAAATCTGTTTCTGCCACTCGGCATCGACCTTAAATTCCGACAACGCCGGGATGGCGATCTCATCTAAGGCAGGCAAATCCGTGCCGATTTTAAATTTACCCTGGTAATGCAGGGTATCCTGGGCAGGGGCTTTGCCTCCCGGCGGGGTGAAGACGGAGTGGATCTCAGTATTTATGAGTCCGTCCGGTGTTTTCTCAGCATAGACCTCAATGTTTTTCGGACGATTTTTTAACAACTTGATGCCATAGGGAATTTTAAAATCACTGACTTCAAGAACCCGCCCTTTAGCACCGTCGTATTCCAGGGCCGCTTCAGCCATGGTTTCCAGACCGGTGGCCCCTAAGAACAGGGGCACGCCTTTTCTGGCATGGTCGAAAAGGAAAAGATCCCTGTCTGCTTCCAGAAGACGTTTAAATTTCAGCCTGTCCCGCCCGGCATCCTTTTCTACGGTATCCAGGAACGAACCGATGGCAAGCAGGCCGTCGGGATCAAATTCGGCTGGATTTTTCTCAGGAGGTGCACCAATCAGGACCTCATTGCTAACCGGATTGAGCAGCTCTTCCTGGAAAAAACGAACCCCTTGGGCCACCGGGAGAAAGGCAATGCCTTTTTCCTTTAGCACGGCTTCAATGGTACCTTGAGCCGCCATGCCGATCTCGGCCCAGGCGGTCCAGTCAAAAACCTTGTAAGTCTGTTCCGGTGTTTTCAGGGCGCTTGCCTGTATCATTGCACCCATCATATCGTTTCCGGCGGTGTAGTCTGACTGGGCCTCATTGCCGAATCTGGCCGTAATGGATGAAAAACCGATGATATACCGGCAATTTTTGTTTTCAATGGCGGCCAAGACATTGGCCATGCCCTTGACCTTGGTGTCAAAAACCAGATTAAAATCATCCATGGATTTTTTTTCAATCATAATGCTTCGGTCCACACCAGCGGCATGAATCACCCCGTCAATACGGTCATATTGTTTGACCGCCTTAAGAACGGCGTCGGGGTCGGTGACATCCACGGCATGGTAATCCACGGTCTTTACCTGGGTACGCAGTTGGGCCAGATTTTCCCGGGCCGTAAGAATCCGTCTCAGTCCGGCCGTTTTGTTCTTCAGCTCCACGGGTTTGGCGTTGGGATGTATGGACTTAAGTGCGGCCATGATTTGTGTGTCATCCATGGCGTCGGTCACAGAAATCTCCAACTCATCTTCCACCCGGCTGCGTCCCAAAAGAACCAGGTTCATGTCCGGACGGATAACCGCCTTGAGCAGTTCATAGGTGATACCCGCAGCACCGCCGGTAACCAGCAGCGTATCACTATCTTTGATGACGGATGTATCCGTCCCCTGGGGCTGGGATGTCTCGGAACCACCGGTCTTTGCCCGGATACCGAATCTTACACCCTTTTCAATGCCCACCTCCCGGCGGGTGCCGGTGCTGAACACTTCGTCCATGAACAAGGATGCAGCCTGACTCATATCCGCAAGCTCATTTTTATCCATGAACTCCACAAGTTTTACCCCTGTTTGCGGGTACTCTTTGGATACGGTTTTCAGCAGGCCTGAAATACCGCTGAACACAGGGAAAATCTGATCCGGTGCCGGTTCCTTGAAACGGGCCAGGGCCGACTGAACGGATAGGGCTGCCACACGACCGTGGGATTCATCCAGCAGACTGCCGAATGCCTTGCACAACAGGAATAAAAATTTAACGGATGCGCTCTCCGCCGCCAGGTTTTCACCCGCTTCCATGGCAAAATCCAGGGGATGAAGGAAAAAGATTCCTGCAAGGTCCCCATGGTCTGACTTAATCCGGGAGATAACGTCTTCGGCACCGTCAACGGTGTTTAAATCAGCCGTGTAATCATCCTGTTCATTGTTGCCCACACAGATGACCCGGCCTTTTTTATCTTTGATTAAATCCGCCACAGCCCGACCAAATCCCTGATTGTCCATGGTGATCAAATAGGTTTGACCTTCAAAATCAGGGTAATCTGATACGGAATTGGGCAATTTACGCAATCCAAAGGTATAACTTTTAATACCGGTATGCTCCGAGGAGTCTGGGGTCTGGCTTGACGGCCCAGCCTGCTCTGTTTCAGGTACTCGATCGCCGGCAGCTGCCGGTGCCGGTGGGGTGTCGGCATTGTTGTTGCCCTCTCCGGCGAGTTCGGCCTGTATATATTCACTGATTTTACTGATGGTGTTCAATTCAGACAGATTGATATCCTCGGGAACGGACAGGCCGTATTCTTTGGTGATCTTACCAAAAGTCTCCACCTGCTTAACCGTATCAATGCCCAAATCCGCTTCCAGGTCCAGATCCGGTTCCAGCATATCAATGGTGTAACCGGTCTGCTCGGCGATCATGGCGGTGATTTCTCCGGTGACGTCCGGACCGCTGGCTGCACCGGAATCCTGTCCCGGTGCCGGATCAGTTGGAGCGGTTTCAGTCTGTTTCGGCGTATCCGTTGTCTGAATCCGGCTGCCGATATACTCGGCAATTTTTCGTATGTTATTCAGTTCCGAAAGGTTAATATCCTCGGGTACGGTCAGGCCAAAGGACTTGGTGATCTTGCCGAAGGTCTCCACCTGCTTGACCGTATCAATGCCTAAATCCGCTTCCAGGTCCAGGTCCGGTTCCAGCATATCAATGGTGTAACCAGTCTGCTCGGAGATCAAGGCCGTGATCTCATCCATAACGGCCGGGCCACTGTCGGCACCTGAAACCGGTGTCTGGTCTGCGGTACCCGATTCAGTCTGTTTCGGAATGTCTGCGGTCTGAATGCGGCTGCCGATATACTCGGCAATTCTTTGTATGGTATTCAGTTCCGAAAGGCTGATATCTTCGGGAACGGTTAGGCCAAAGGACTTGGTGATCTTGCCGAAGGTCTCCACCTGCTTGACCGTATCAATGCCTAAATCCGCTTCCAGATCCAAATCCGGTTCCAGCATATCAATGGTGTAACCGGTCTGCTCGGCAATCAAGGCTGTGATCTCTTTGGTGATGTCCGGACCGCTGCCGGAACTTGAATCCGGCGTCGGGGCAGCTGCACCGGCGTCAGGCTCTGCCGGGGTGTCTGCCGTCTGAATACGGCTGCCAATATACTCGGCAATTTTTCGTATGGTATTCAGTTCCGAAAGGCTGATGTCCTCGGGTACGGTCAAGCCAAAGGATTTGGTGATCTTGCCGAAGGTCTCCACCTGCTTGACCGTGTCAATGCCTAAGTCCGCTTCCAAATCCAAATCCGGTTCCAGCATATCAATGGTGTAACCGGTCTGATTTGCGATCAGCTCGGTGATTTGGCCTAAAACATCTGTGGCCGATGCATTCCCCGCAGCTTTTCCGGGCTGCTCTGCGCCTGCCGGCTGTTTGGCTTCATCGTTTGCCTTTGATGGCCGGCTTTCAGCAACGTTGTGTCCGGCGGCGTCACTACCTTTTTTTGCCACATTCTCCTGGGCCATTGTATCCGGTTGCTTATCCTGGGGAAGAACGCACAAGGTTTTATTTACGATGCCCAGCATGGGCTTAGGGCTACCGGTAATCCGGACCAGCCACTCATGGTAGGCCGGATTGTTCTTCACGTCGGCTTCCTGGACCCGATCCACCAGTAAAAAGGCAAAATGGGACCCGAACCCGGCGCTGAAATGCAACCCGAAGCGATAATCGCCATGCCCAGATTGTGTAAAATTCAAATCTGAAAATTCAGCGGGAACATTATCCAGGTTGGCCACAGGCGGAAACGTCTTTTTCTGCAGGCCTTTGACCAGTATGGCATCTTCAATGCCCGCGCCCAGGGTATGGCCCGTATATCCCTTGGTGTTGGTGATGGCAATTTGCTTGTAATCGTTGGGAAACGCGCTTTTTAACGCCTGAACTTCCGCCGAGGCACTGCCGCCCCGGGCCGGTGTAAAGGTCTCATGGGACATGAATACCAGTTGCTTGGCCATGTCCGTGCGGGAGATGGTGTTTTGTCTTTCCACCCGCTCCACGAATTTATTCAGTTCACCGGCAAGGTGGCCCACATCAATGCGGGATGGATGGAATGCGCTGTTGCCGATATGAGAGCCTAAAATACGGGCCTGGCCGTTCAAACCCCTGTGCTTCAGGGTGTCTTGTCGCTCCACAACCAACCCCACCGCACCGGAGCCTAGAATAGTGCCGTTTCGGTCCTCATCAAAGGGTTTGGCCGCATCTGAAACCACTTCCTTGCTGGTGGCGGCACCCATGGCCAGGAATCCAGATCCTACCCACGGCATCTGGGCCTCACTTGTGGCCGCTTCACCGCCGATGACAATCACCCGATCGCACCGGTCGTTTCTAATCCAGTCCTGTGCCACGCCAATGGCCTGGGTGGTGGATGCACACGCCCCGCTCAGATGAATATTGGGTCCCTTTGCCCGGATGAGCTGGGCAAAATGAGCACCGCCTAAAGACACGATGTCAAAAAGGATATTACGTTCAAATTTATACTGGCCGTATACTTTGCGCCGCTCACGTATCCTGAAAAACCATTCCGTAATAACATCCTTCATCTCCCTGTCTGCGAGATTCTCCATCAGGTGATAGTAGATGTTTTCCAGCTCTTCATAGGGTTTGACGTAAAATTTATTGTAATAATAAGCATTGAGATGGTGCAGCAGGGTTTCAAAACCTGGGAAAATACCGGTCATGATGACGCCAGTTGTCTCCTGCATCTCTTTTGGCAATACAAGTGCGTCCGGAATGCTACTGCCAGTAGAGGTTTTTTTATACCCTTGGACCAAGGGGATATGTGCATCTTTTAAGGCTTCAACCCCTGCTGCCATGGCCAGTTCATCCACAAGGTCAAACTTGCGGCTGATGCCGTATTCCGTAGACAGATCAAAATACCCCAGTTTCCCGGCCAGTTGGATTACATCCTGGGTATGCACAATATCCACAAACCTGGCATTACCGTTGGGCTGCTTGTATACCCGGGTAATGTTCATGTCCACGATTTTATGTTTCTCTTCCTGGGTCAGGGGTTCAATAAAATTATTTCCGGCCAGAATACGGTCAAAATTTTTCTCATTGAATACCTGGTGTCCTTTCCCCGGCAGTCCCACGGCAACACCGGCAATACAGACAGGACCGGTATACAGGCCTAAATTTTCAATGGCCGCCAGGGCATTTTTCTGCTGAAACTCCTGATATTCGCGCTGAAGTGCTTCCTGGACCCGCGTTTTATTCTGTTCTATAAAGGTGTTGAAGGATATGTCTTTGTTCATCATTTCTTTTAGGGTGTCTGTTTTTTCCAAACCCTCGTCTTTAAAGCCCTTATTATTCAGGTCTTTCGGCTCAAAGTTCATCCGTTCCAAGGGAGCCGATCCACTTGCCTGGGCAATGTCCTTTGCCTTGGGCGTGATAAACCGCTCTGCAGCCTGGTTGAAACTTTCAAGCTCACCTTTTTTGGCATCTGCCGTGGGCATGGATTCCGGATTTTCAATGGAAATGTTTTTCAACAGGTTACACAAAAGTCTACCCGGGCCGATTTCAATAAACCGTTTACAGCCGTGGGCATGAACGCCTTTTACCGACTCCACAAACTCCACCGGGGAAACAATCTGGCGTGCCAGGTGGGTCCGGATCATCTGTTCATCAGCCGGATAGGGTTTGGCGGTCAAATTGGAAATGATTTTATGGGCATTGTTAAGATTGAACTGCACAGACTCAAGGGTCTTGGCCATATTGGCGGCTGCTGGTTCCAATATAGGCGTGTGAAAGGGTGCGGACAGGGCCAGTTTTTTATGGAAAATGTCTTTGTCTTTAAGATAGGCGCAAAAAAGATCTATGCCCTTTGATGTCCCGGCAATAGCGGTCTGTTTTTCGCTGTTTTTGTTGACCAGCCAGATATCATCAACACCGGATTCTGAAATCATGTTCTGTGAGGCTTCTTCCCCGTCAAAAACCACCATGATCCCACCGGGGTTTTCACTTGCTGCCCGGGCCATGAAATCAGATCTTGAAATCACAAGGTTCATGGCTGTACTGAAATCAACCAAGCCTGCACAGTAAAGGGCGGAGTATTCTCCGACACTGTGCCCGATATAAGAATCAGGCTCAAAGCCTTTGAGATGCAATGCATGATAAATGGCCGCCGTGGACAGAAAAATGGCGGGCTGGGTGTTTTCCGTCTGGTTGAGCGGGGCTCCGCCGGCATTCATGATGTCCAGCAAAGATGCGCCCCGGCGCTCCCGGAAAATGGCATCCCCCTGGTCCATCAGGGCTTTGATTTCAGGAACCGTCTCATAAAGGGCGTTCAGCATGCCTGCAGACTGGGCACCCTGTCCCGAAAGCAGGGCCGTGACGGAAGCGCTCCGGACCTCATCCGGCCAGGTCCCGGGGGTAACTGCCGGCTGTGCCACGGAAGCGTAAGCCTCTTGGGAACGCAGAAACCGGGGCAGCCTGCCGATGATTACATGGGCGTGATTGCCGCCGATGCCGTTGACATCAGCACCTAAAAGCGCGCCATCCGCCAGCGGTGTCATCTCTTTGACCGGATGCAGCAGACTATCCTCTTTTATGAGGGTGGAGTTGGGTTTGTATCCGTGGGTGGGCAGCAGCACCCCTTTCTCCGACATCATTAAAAGCCTTGTCATGACCACGGCAGGATTGGCGGCTTTAAAGTACCCGAACTCTGTTTTGATATTGCCGTATGCCACGGGATGGTTCAGACTTTTTTCAATGGCCTGTTTTTCAACCAGATCCAGGAACGGATTGGATACACCAAATACATCCAGATATGCCAGATCAGGTTTCCGGGTTTTAAATGTCCCGGTGTCATTTGAGAGCACCTTCTCATATTTATTTTCAGACGGGGACAGTAAATGCTCAGGCGCACTTGCCGCCAGATTCAGGCATTTTAATTCACCCAGAATAGGCATATCATTCTGTTTTGCGTATTTATAGGTGGTTACGACCAGACATGCCGCCCCCTCGCCCATGACATATCCGTTGGCGTCATTGTCAAACAGAGTGGGTTCAGTTTCCGCCAGAATGCCTAAACGTTTGAATGCCAGCAGTACCCCCGGATACAGGTTGGTGTCCACACCGCCGGTGAGCACGGCATCCAGATTGCCCGCACGCAGATTTTTAACCGCCAGATCCAAGGCCATGGTGGCGGAAGCACATGAGGCATCCACCACGAAGTTGGTGCCCTGGGTATTATAATGTTTGGATATGCGGGCAGACACAATATTTGACAGCATCCCGGGGATGCTGTCCCCGTTCATGGCGGGATACTTTTTGCCTAAAAGCTCTCCTACATGGTCTGCAATGGCTGAAAGGGTGTTTTCATCCACCTCCGGGATGGACCGAATCATGCGCTGGAGCAACGGCATCCGGATACGGATAACACATTCAACATTCCGGGTCCCGGAAATTGTACCCAGGATGACGCCTATTTTATTTCCGGTGGTCAGTTTATCCTGAATGCCGGCTTGTTCAAGGGCCTGGCCTGCCGCATCCAAACCGAACAACTGGGCCCGGTCCATGTACGTCATGGCTGAAGGCGGAATCTTAAAGGTTTTGGGGTCCAGCATGAAATCGTCAACAATGCCGTTATTCATCATGGGCAGACGAAAGCCCGAATTTTCGTTCTCTTCGGCATAGCACGCATTGGACATGCGCTCGGCGGGCATGGGGTGGTAAGCCTTTTGTCCTGAAACCATGGCATCCCAAAACGCGTCTTTATTTTTAGCCTTTGGCAGGACAACACCCATGCCGGAAAAAACGATCCTGTCGTCATTGGGATCATGGTCAAGATCCATAAAAATCCTGCGGGAAGGTGTTATGTCGGCCTCGTTGAACTCGCTGACCACGGCATGGTAGTTAATGCCCCCAAACCCATAGGCGCTCACCGCTGCCATACGCGGGCCGTTGGCCGGCGCATCCCAGGGGCTAGGATCTCCCAGGACAAACAAGGCTGAGTCTGTCATATCAATTTTCGGAGATATTTTTTCAAATGTGCCATTGGGGGGCAGAGTCTGATGGTTTAAAGCCAGCAATGTTTTTATCATGCCGGCCATGCCGGCAGCACCGAGTAAATGACCGATTTGGGATTTAATCGTTGATACGCCAATGGACACGCCTGAGTCATACACCTGACGCAGGGTATCCATCTCCACGGCATCCCCAACCTTTGTGCCGGTGCCATGGGCTTCGATAAACTGCACCATTTCGGGGGAGAATTCTGACTTTACCTTTTCATGACAACGTTGAAATGCTAATTTCTGCCCCTCTATATCCGGGGCTGCAATGCCCTTGCCCTTTCCGTCAGAAGAGGAGGCAATGCCCTTGATTACACCAAGGATGGGGTCTTTTTCCCGGATAGCGTCTTTGAGACGCTTCAGGACTAAGACACCGGCCCCTTCGCCGAGGACAAACCCGTCCGCCCGTTCATCAAAGGGGAATGACCCGTTGGCGGACAGGGTACCCATTTTGCAAAAACCCACAAATGATTCCGGTGTCAAATTGGTGTTGACACCGCCTGCAATCACCACGTCATGGGTGCCGCTTAAAAGTTCATGAATCCCGCACTCAATGGCGGACAAGGCTGTGGCACACGCGGCATCCACCACATAATTGGTGCCGAAGATGCCTAAATGATGTGCAAGACGGGACGCTTCCATATTCAAAGTGACACCGTGAACAGGTTCGTAAATTGAGCCCTGGGACATTTTTATGCGTAACTGATCAATAATCTTATTTTGTTCCGGTTCGGACAGTGCTTGAAATTCAGGCGTATTGCGAAGGTATTGTTTAACCTCTGGGAAAAAATATTTAAAATGCAGATCCGATGCCATTTCATTGCCAAGGCAAGTGGCCACAATAACCGCAGCGCGGTTCTGTACGTTTGCTGCAATCCGGTTGTCATCGGTTAAGAGATTGGCGTTTTCTACCGCCTGGTAGGCGGCATGCAGCAACATCTGCTGGCTGCGAGACAACTTGGATCCCTTGGCCGGTGTATACCCGAACCGTTCATCGTCGAATTTAAAATCATTTACTAAGCCTGCGATCTGTGTGTAGGACTTGTCTTCGGCCTTGGGATCAGGATCATAGTAAAGGGATTTTTCCCAACGGCTGTCAGGCACCTTACCAATACTGTATTTTTTATTGAGAATATTCTGCCAGAAAGTGTCTGTGTCATGGGCGTCGGGAAACACACATCCCATACCCACCACGGCAATGTCATCATTGATCTGACCGTCGGCGGAGGTGAGGACTTCAAGTGCGTTGAGCCGGGCAATCAGTGGATCCTTTTGCAGGAACAATTCTTCATGAATTTGGGCGATGGATGTCTGGTTTTCAAAGAAAAGAAGGCCTTCACCGGTCATGAAATTACCGTTTGATCGCTGTTCCTCATCGGTATACAAAATCCATTGGCCGTGGTTTTCATGACCAAAATCAGGGGTTTTGCCTTTGGCGCTGATGAGAAGTGAGCCTAAATTATCCTTTTCAAAGGCGCTTTTACGTTCGCCCAAGTTCATGGCGCCGTCTGCCAGGCGGCAATGCTCGTTTTTCATCATCTGGCCGGCAAAGGTCGTGTTGGCGGTACGGCAGTTAAGCCCCACGGTGGAACCGATGATGGTGGTTCGTGTGTGTTCCTGGACCACCTGCTGGTAGACAGGCGTTAAGGCGCCTGATTCAACAATTTCTTTTGTGAACAGGTAGGCGGTGCCCAGTTGAATGCCGATATTTAGCCCTTCTTTTGCCAGAAGCGCTGTCATGGCGGATATGAAGTGAGATCCGGCAGCGCTGATAATGCCCCCGGCAAATAAAATATTCACATCAGACCGTTGATCCGAAGGTAGCTCCAGCAGGGTTTCGATGCTCAGTTCCCACAGCACCATACTGGACAGGCTGCCGATATGACCACCGGCTTCATTGCCTTCCAGGATAAAACGCCTTGTCCCTTTTTCAAATGCATTTTTCAGGACACCGGGCATGGGGGTGTGAAGATATGACCGGGTGCCGCAGGCTTCCAATTCATTGATCTGGGACGGAATACCACCGGCAAATAGTGCAAAGGGTGTCTGTTTGGTCTTGATCAAGTCCAGGTGATGATCCAGGGTGGGATTAAATGCTTTGATGCCGATCATACCGGCACCAAATGCGGGCAGGTCATCTGATTTTTCCGGCAGGATTCCGTCTGCAATCTCCACGGGAAGACTGCCTAAAGCAAAGAAGGGCAAACCACCGTTGTCATAAACCGCTTTGGCAAATTCTTTGTTGTCGGAAATATTGGCCATGGGACCCTGGGTGATGGGAAAACGGGTGCCGTGCTCCTTTGCCAGGGATGTATGTTCTGTTAAGGGATCAAATTGCTCCACAGCGTTCAAGGCATTTCCCACAGCAGTGAACAAAGCCTGAATCATTTGTGTCAATCCGGTGCCGCGCTTTGCAAAATGCCGGGCAAAGGCCGCGTCCTGCCCAAGATAGAACAGGGACTGCATGGGGGCGTCATTCTCCTGGCCCAAAGATGCCATGTTTTGTTCAATTTCAGTTTTAATGAAATCCAGATTCTGTCCATCTGCTTTTTTAATACTGATTTTTTTAATCAGATCCTGGACGATCTTTGTCCCGGGTTTGGCAAACACCCGGTGTTGTGTATTTCCGCCACCGTCTAAAATAACAGTGTCGGTCTCTTCCATTTTCCCAAGGGCCGCTTTAAACGTCCCGGAAACAGGAGAGTCTTCAGCCAGATAAAGCTGGGCATCCAGAACCAGACCAGCAGCCCCGGCTGCAAAAAAGCCAGGTGCTGTGTGAAACCCTACGCCGCCGTGGACAAAGTATGGAAGGTCACTTTTTTGTGCATAATACTGGCTTAACATGAAGCTTGAGGTGGAAGATGCTCTGCCGCCGGATTCCCGGCCTTTTAAAATGACCCCATGGGGATTGATCTCTTTTAGAATGGCTTCAAGCCCAGGGTCATAAATTTCCATCATCAGAATCTCAGCATTTACTGCTTGGCGTTTGATGAGTGAATCCGGGTTACGGTAAGCAACAATAACGCATTCGGGCAAATCTGCCGTGTGCTGTTCAAAATAGTCCCATATATCCTCATCCTCCGCATAAATACGGATACCGTGACGCAAATTTTGATTTTTAAGCTGCCGGAGCAGGTCGGAAAGTTTTGATGTGCTTATAAATTCAGTATCCAGAACAGGCATGGCACCGGCCAGCCAGATGGTTTTAAAAAAATCAAGATCATATGTTTTTGGGGGATGATATGCCAGCAAAGGCAGGCGGGTGGTCAGTATTCTATTAAGCACAGGGCTTCTCCTTGTTGTTTTTCAGTTCACTCCGGTAATTGCAAACAAAGATCGTGCCACACATCTACACAAGCATGACAACACCTTGAATAAATAAGAAAAATAAATATTATTGATCTAAAAACAAGATTTGAAGTATAAATCATTGTACAAAAAATGTATCCATGCCATACAATAAATGGACACCAACTTAACCATCGGATCAATATATGAAAGAAGTAACCGATTTTCTGCCTGAAGAACTGGATTTTTTTAAATGTGTTCACTACGCCGGCGCGGCCAACCCCTTCGGCAAAGAGCGGGTTCTGCGTGAAGCTGAAATTGCGGGTGTTGCACCGGATAGCTCCAAAGAGATCAGGGTGCTTAAGGCGTGTCAGGCCGTGGGGCATCGCCTGGCGCAGGTGGAAAAGCGAGGCAGGATAAATCTTTCTTCTTTTAAGGGAGAAAATCAATATTTTTTACGGTCTGCATTACTGTTTCATTTTTTCCATCTGTTCAGAAAACAGATCGACACCCTGATCACATGCCAGCTTGATAATGCCGAAGAGTCCCTGGAAGCCCACTTTGCACCGGAAGCCCTGGCCCTTTTGCGCGGCTGGGGATTCGGTATTGAGGAGAGCCGGCGCTTCATTGCCCTGGCGTATCAGTTTCGCCGGGCCTATTATTTTATTTTCCGGCACCTGGTGGGGCGCAGTCGGTGTATGCAGCAACTGCGACGGGATCTATGGCAGAATGTATTCACCCATGACATCCTGATGTATGACCAGTATTTATGGAACCGCATGGAAAATTTCTCCACCATGCTGTTCGGTGAAACCGGCACGGGCAAGGGAACCGCGGCCTTGGCCATGGGACGCTCAGGCTATATCCCCTTTGATGAAAAGGAAAACAAGTTCACCCATAATTTTGTGAATACCTTTACCACGCTCAATATCAGCCAATTTCCTGAAACCATCATTGAATCCGAGTTGTTCGGCCATGTGCGCGGGGCATTTACAGGGGCTGTCAAGGACCATAAAGGTGTATTCAGTCGGTGCAGCCCTAATGGATCCATTTTACTGGATGAAATCGGCGAGTTGTCCACCCATGTTCAGATAAAACTGCTCAATGTGCTTCAGGAGCGGGTCTATTCACCCGTGGGAAGCGATGAAAAACATAGGTTTAACGGCAGGATCATTGCCGCCACAAACCGCAGCATTCGGGAAATCCGAGAAAAAAAGATATTCAGGGATGATTTTTACTATCGCCTGTGTTCCGATATCATCACGGTGCCGCCCCTGCACAAAAGGATTGCCCAGGATCCCGAAGAGCTTTCGGATCTTCTGGCGCACACAGTGACCCGTATTGTGGGCCAACCATCCCCGGAAATCGCCTCCCGTGTGCTTGAATATATTGAATCCAGCCTGACCCTTTCATATCCATGGCCGGGCAATGTGCGGGAACTGGAACAATGTGTCAGGCGTGTGGTGCTGCGCAATGCCTATGAAATAAATGAAGCGCCGGCACCTGCACCCAAAACCGATTCTTTAACCCGACAAATTCAAGACGGCCGCCTCAGTGCCCAGGACCTGCTTGCCCACTATTGCACCCATCTATATGAAAAACACGGCACCTATGAGGCTGTTTCCCGCATTGCCGGGTTGGACCGGCGGACAGTGAAAAAGTATATTGATTCTTATAATCAGGTTGATTAATCTTCCCATAACCAGTGCTTTTAATGGCTTTTAAATGCATTTTGTGTGAAACTTGCACGACTATGATTTATTAAAACCAATTAAAACGACCATATAAGGAAAAATTCATGTCAAGTTCATTTGGAAAATTGTTTCGTGTTTCAACCTTTGGTGAATCCCATTGCTCCGGGGTCGGGGTGGTTGTGGACGGGTGCCTGCCCGGCATGTCTTTGACTGAAACCGATATTCAGTGCCAACTCGACCGCAGACGTCCGGGTCAAAGCGCCGTGTCAACAGACAGGCAGGAATCGGATCAGGTGGCCATCCAATCCGGCACCGAACACGGCCTGACCCTTGGCACGCCCATCAGCCTGTTTGTGCCCAATAAGGACCATCGCCCAGGGGATTATAAATCCATGGCAGATATCCCAAGACCCTCCCATGCGGATTTCACCTACCAGTCAAAATATGGCATCCGGGCCTCCTCCGGCGGTGGCCGTTCTTCTGCCCGGGAGACCATTGGCCGGGTCTGTGCCGGAGCCATTGCCGAGAAAATGCTCAACATCGCGCAGGATATTGATATTGTAGCCTGGGTCAGCCAAGTGGGACAGATCAAAGCACCGGAAACCGATGGCTTAAATCTTACCCGGGCCATGGTGGATGCCAGCATGATCCGCTGCCCGGATGCGGATGCGGCAAAGGCCATGGAGGCAGTTGTTTTGCAGGCAAAAGAAGAAAAGGATTCCATTGGCGGCGTTGTCTCATGTGTCTGTACCAATGTGCCTGCAGGCCTTGGCGAACCGATATTTGATAAACTTGAGGCACTTTTGGCTCATGCCATGCTTTCCATTCCCGCCACCAAGGGGTTTGAAATCGGTTCGGGGTTTGCCGGGGCGCAGATGCGCGGCTCCGTGCACAATGACCCCTTTGTTAAAAAAGACGGCAGACTTGGCACCACAACCAATTTCAGCGGCGGCATCCAGGGCGGGATCTCCAACGGGGAACCCATTATATTCCGGGTGGCATTTAAACCCCCGGCCACCATCGGGCTTGCCCAGGAAACCGTGGATTTCCAAGGCCGACAGGCCTCTCTTGAGGCCAAGGGCCGGCATGATCCCTGTGTGGTGGCCAGGGCGGTGCCCATTGTGGAGAGCATGGCAGCCCTTGTGCTGGCCGATGTGATGCTGCAGCAGCAAGCCAGATTGGCAGGTACGGCACTCATGAACGGGCAATAGGGACATCACAATACAAGACTCATCTATATTTTAATTTAAAAGTGGCACATTGATTGCAGATATACCTTTCAAATTTTGTTGCAAGAATGTCTGCCTGGAAACAAAAATTGTGTTAGGGCTTAAGCAGAGAAAAATTTTAACATAATATAAGGAGAAATTATGTCAGATCCTAAGGACATGTACCAATGTCAGGTTAGTAATTGCGGATTCATTTATGATCCGGATAGGGGTGATCGCAAAGGAAAAATTAAAAAGGGCACAAAATTTGAAGATTTGCCCGAAGACTGGCGCTGTCCGATCTGCGGAGCCAGCCCGAAAGGTTTTAAGTGCCTGGGCTAAAAATACGGTCCGGCAATATTTGTCAAAACAATGCCGGATAAGTAAATTTTAAAAGAAACGTCCTGCCTGGGTAAAGCCGGCAGGGCGTTTTTTATTTATTATCCCAAAATTATTAAAGCATCTTTGATTTTTTCAGATCGTTAAACAGCCCACAAGAGACATTATTGTCTCTTGTGGGCTGTCTCTTTTTTGTCTCATTACAAATCTTCCACTCAACTTACCCATTTTGATTTCATCATAACCTCATGTTATCACAGCCAATCCCATTGCAAACCACACCTGGCATAAGACTTGCTTTTATACTACTCATAGTTTGAGATTAACCGCAACAACAGGAGGCTTCTATGAGACTCAAAGACATAAAAAAAGACAACAACCTGATAAATTCCGTAGACTGGGAGATGACCCCTGAAGAAGCCATTGCCCTGCATCTGGAATGGGGGCCGTTACGTTCCCAGAGCTACTACAATTCCAGGGACAATAACAATGAAACCGTTTATTTTGTTATCAATACCTGGAAGAAAAACCCCATCCTGACCCTTGTCAGAAGAAAGGGGTTTGATTCCGAAGAACTTGGCAATTTTGATCTGCCCAAGGATGTTATTTCAGAATTTATGCAGGGTATCGGCAAGTACAAAGGGGTCTATGCCGTGGAAGGGAAAGTCAAGGAGTGGCTTAGAAAGGAACTTGATGCGTAATCCGCCGTCAACTTATAACTCCCTGCGTTAAGTTCCTTTTTTTCGGAACCGGAAGACGGACTGCCCTGACCCGTCTTCCGGTTCTTTTTTCATTGTTCCGAGTTCTTGATAAAATCCTTCACCATCATGTCACCCAGGTCCTTGGACCGCTTGGCAGCGGATTCAACGGCATTGATCAGAGTCGTACGAAGGCCGCCCTGTTCAAGGGTGTGGATGCCGGCAATGGCAGTGCCCCCTGGAGAGGTCACCCGGTCTTTGAGCTGGCCCGGGTGCTCCCCGCTTTCAAGAAGCATGCGCGCCGCACCCAACACGGTCTGGGTGGATAAAAACAAGGAATCTTTCCTGGACAGTCCCATTTTTACGCCGGCATCAGCCAGGGCATCCACAATGGTGAAAATATAAGCCGGACCTGATCCGCTTAATCCGGTGAACGCATCCATGAGTATATTTTCCTGGATAAATACGGTTTTTCCCACGGAATCAAACACGGCCCGGGCCAGTTCCACATCACCGTCCTGGACAAACTGCCCCGCGCAAATCGCTGTAGCACTCTCTTTGACAAAGGCGCAGATATTGGGCATGGACCGGATCAGGCGCAGCTCCTTTTTAAGGCCTGCGGCAATGGCGGCCAAAGGCACACCTGCAGCAATGGAGATCACAAGCTTGGATTTATCCAGGGCCGGTGCCGTCTCCTTGAGCACGGAACCCAGAATCTGGGGTTTGGTGGCGTAGATAATAATTTCTGATTTTTCACAGACTTCAATATTGTCGGATGTGGTTAACACCCCGTATTTTTCATGAATTGCGTTGAGTGTCTCGGGGAAAACATCCGAACAGATGATATTTTCGGGTTTGGCTGCCTTGGACAGCACAAGCCCGCTCACCAGGGCCTCCCCCATGTTTCCGCTTCCAATGAAGCCGATTTTTTTATCCTGAAGCATTCCGCCTCCTTTTTGGACTGAAGTAATAATAAGGAGCCTATACTATGGCCCAGTCTGAATTCGTGTCAAGGCAAATATCATCCCTTTATAGGGCAATCCATGCAACTTGCCTGCAGCTTAATGCCGATTTCGAACGGATCATAAAATAGAATCCGTCCTTTTAAGCAGAAAGGGTCCACCCCGATATATTGTAAGTGGGCCTAAAAAATGGAGGGGGAAACAAAATGAATCGTTAAACCGGTAAAAAGAAGGAGTATTCGCTATTACCTTCACCGAAAGGAGGTATTGTGCATCACCCCGGTATTCAGAGGCGCCTTTGTCAGAACCGGCTCCATATGATCCATCCGTAAACAAGTGTTAATCCAATGGTATATGCCGTGAGAATATAAAACCATTTTCCGGCAAGTTTGGGGGTATGGATCGGTGCCAGGTTAAAGGCGGCCATGCCTAGGAATAAGGCATAAATGATGCCTGAAAAGACCCCTGGATCAAAGATGCCTTCAAACAGAAAAATAAAAGCCAGAATAATGACATTATTATCAAGGGCAAGGCCCCTGTAGGTTGACCCATCAATAAGACCAAATACATTAAAATAACTCAAACGGATGGCAGCCGCCCCGACAATGACAAAGGCACCCGGAAGAAACCATGGACTGAAATTTGCGTAACTCAACAGGAAAACAGCCGGGCAGATACCAAAGCTTACCATATCGATCAACGAATCCAGCTGTCCTCCGAACTCCTTTTGCTTATCCGTCCTGTCTTTCATGTTCCGGGCAATGATACCGTCGGCCCAGTCAAATAAAACCGCCCACATCATACCAATGACTGCGGCTTGAAAGTTTTGTAAAATTGCATAATAAATCCCAAGAAGTGCGCATAAAAGTCCTGCCAGTGAACAGATATTGGGAAGATCCGTGGCAAAAAAAAGCATTCCGACCTGATGCCGGTCATTTTTATAGGTATTCATTAAGAACTCTTTATAACGTTTTATAACCAAGGATGGAAACCAAGGCATCCACCAGATTGGAATTTTCTTTATTTGTCCGGGCGGCGATGCGAAGAAACCGGTCCGCCTCCGGCATGGTTTTCCCGGCACAGTGCTTAATGTACATGTTATGTTCGATGAATAATCTTTTCGTGACCTCCGGACCGTCAGGAGCATCATCGGGCAGGCGACAGAAAATAAAATTGGCATCCGGGGCATAAATGGTTCCCCCCAGCAGGCTTTTCAGATCTGAATAAAGCTTTCCCCGGTCTTGTTTAACCCGGTTACAACTCTTAATAAAATCATCACTAAAATCCGGAAGAATTCTTAAAAATTCTTCAGCAAAGCCATTAATATTCCAGATGTGGACACCCTGACGGACCCCATGTGCCAATTCCGTGTTTGCGGTCAGAAGATATCCGATGCGAAGACCGCATATTCCGTAAGCCTTGCTCATGCTTTTGAAAATAGCGACATTGGGATACCGCTCAATTTCATGCTCCATGGTCAATTGCTGTGGATCCTGTGCAAAGTCAATAAAAGATTCATCAATAATTAACCGGCAATTATGGCGACCTAATTTTTTTGCCAGCAAGATCAGATCAAACTTTGGGATCGCCATTGAAGTCGGGTTGTTCGGAGATACAACGACTGCAATATCCGCTTTTTCCTTAATGGCATGATCTGCAAATTTTTCTACATCCAGTTCAAAGGAAGGAAATTCAAGGGGAAACTCGATGACATGCCCCTTGGGTGCGGCATTGGCATATTCATTAAAGGACGGTACAGGAACAATGAGCTTTTGGGAAAGTTGCCCCGAGACGATTTTAATAAGCTCTGCCGCACCATTGCCGACAACAATATGCTCCGCTTTTTGATTGATGATTCTTCCCACAAGTGAGGCAAGGACATTCTGGGCAACAGGATAGTTCAACACCAGGTCATGGATCTTATTCTTAAAACGATCAAATACCTCTTCGGGTGGGAAATATAGATTATACAGATATGCATGATCTATGAAGTCGTGTCGGTAATATCCACCATGTTGGTTTGAAATATATTCATATTTTTCCGCTTGATTATGATATTCACGCAATGGCATGAGCCTGTCCTTTCAACCCCCAATTTGAATTCCCCTGATGGGTATCATCGTTTTGATCAATGTTATAAAAGAGCAAATTCTCACTGAATTTTGAAGGGAACAGCCGTTCGGCCGATGCAAGGTCTTCCAGAGTGTCTATTTCATACCAGGGCTTGCCGTCAAAGGATATTGCCTTAAGAGACAGGCTTTTTTGCGCCACCATTTCACGAAATATAACCTCATAATAGTCATTGACTCTTCCGGCACGAATATGCGCGTTTAAAACTTTAACAACCTGGCGCCAGGAGGAAAGGGAAAAACTGTAGATATTCACGGTTTTATACTTTGTCCGGAGCGGGGTCTCGGAGGTGTCACTATGAAATGCATCAACCCGACGGGATTGATTTACAGTGACCGTGGAGCCGTTCAACCAGGGTTTTATACTCCCAACAGCTATCCTGTCAGGATAAACCATTTCCTTTAACAGGGACGGATCAAAAACAAGATCGCTCTCAATCAGGAGAAACGGTTCATTAATAAGATTTCTGGCCATCCACAAAGAATAAATATTATTGGTGGTTTTGTAACGAGGACTGAAAACATACTCAATGACAAGGTCACCGGCTCGGTCCTCCAAAAAATTGCGGATGCTGTCTTCCAGATGCCCTGTTACTATAACAAGGCGTTTGAAACCATGAGAATTCAGGCTGGCAATCAGTCGGTCCAATATGCAGGTTTCATTCACCATTGTAAGGCATTTCGGCGCGCTCTGGGTCAAAGGCGCAAGGCGTGACCCCATACCGGCGGCAAGAAGCAGGGCTGTTGTGATACGTTTTTTATGATAATACGGTTTTGATTTTGTCATAGATCTCCTTATAATGACTATTTATGTTAAAGAAACAAACCAATCAGGATGTCTGTTTTATAGAATTTCTTTAGTCCTTATGGCCGTAACAGCTTCCATTCCCTGGATTCGACTGACGGTATAAATCCTGATCTCCGGCGGTTTTCGTAAAAGTGTTTTGGTGCCCAGCAATACTTTGAACCGAAGGGTTTTTACATGCTGCTCGAAATCTTCACGGGTCTCCCATTCTTCGAACAGGCAAAAGTTGTTTTCATCCTTGATATCACGATAAACTTTATACATTTTGCAGCCATGTTCTTTGCCCACGGGTTTGATCAGCGAAAAAAGGGTCTGGATAAGTTCCAGTTGCTTTTCCGGCAATACGTCTAAAGTAATTCGGACAGCGATCATTGAGATCACCTCGTATAAAATTTAGCTGATGATTTAAATCGTTCGTAATTTCAATATGAAAACTATTTATTCTTTTTTTGTTTCCGCTTCTCCTTAGGGGTGAGTTTTCCTTTTTTTTGTACTTCACGTTTACCTTTGTCTCTTTTACCTTTGTCAGCCATTCAGGTTCCTTTTTCGTTTCAGGTTTAAATTTTAATAATTCGGTCATATATAACCCTTTATGTGAAATGACGTTTCTCAGCTCATCTTGATTTAAGGCTGCGATTTTCAATATAAATGAAAGCATTGCCGGTTGTTGCCACAAATTGTTCCTGCAAAAGGAGACGCTATGTTACGTTAATACATTGATTTGCAAGGAATATAAAAACACTGCCTGTTTAACCCGGATTAAAAAAGGATCGCTCTTTTTCCGGCAAATAACCTTTCATGCAATATCTTTCTTTCTTTTGTCCGGCGTCACGTCAATATTGTTTATATAGCAATCATGAGACCACTGTTAGCGCAAGACCAAATATAAAGATAATAGCTTGATTTATTTGAACAAAAACTTAAACAAAATCTAAATTATCGCCCTTAATATAAAGAGAAAAGGGTCATATTTGTGCAAACGGTCATATGTGACCCCTTGCTTCATGGATTGCGGGGAAGAGTGGGGTTAAAAGACAACGCGGGGTTGTGGGGCTTTCATCCGGGCGGGGAATAAACGATTACGGTTTAATGATGTTAAGTTTACGCATACGTGCACGCAGGGTGCTTCGGTTCAGACCTAGAATCTGGGCTGCGCTGTTTTTCCCACTGACTTTCCAGCGAGTCTGGTTGAGTACCCGGAGGATATAATCTCTTTGGACGGCATCCAGGGTTTTATTATTTTTCTCTAATCGTTTATAAGGTTTGGCAAGATCGTCAGCCAAACGAAGCTTCGGGCCCGACGAATTAATGATCGAGCGTTCAAGTACATTCTCCAATTCCCGGATATTTCCCGGCCAATGATAATTTTGCAACGCATTCATAACGTTTAAGGGGACCATGTTAATGGTTTTCCCAAGCCTTCTGGATATTTTTCTAACATAAAAATCAACCAAAAGGGGGATATCGTCTATCCGTTCCCGAAGGGGCGGCATTGTGATGGGAAATACATTCATCCGGTACCACAGATCATCCCTGAATCGGCCTTTTTGGGTTTCTTCTTCCAGATTCCGGTTCGTGGCGGCAATAATCCGGGTATCCACTTTGATGGTTCTCGAACTTCCCAATCGTTCAAATTCACCGTCCTGGATGACACGAAGCAGTTTGGATTGTAATTCCAAAGGAAGTTCTCCGATTTCATCCAGGAAAAGAGTACCCCCATTGGCCGTTTCAAATCGTCCCAGTTGTAAGCCTGTGGAGCCGGTGAACGCACCTTTTTCATGACCAAACAATTCACTTTCGATTAAACTTGAGGGAAGTGCCGCACAATTGACTTTTACCAGGGCTTTATTTTTCCGATTACCATAGCCGTGAATAGCCCGGGCCACAAGCTCCTTGCCGGTTCCGGTTTCACCCAGAATCAATACGATTGTGTTGCTGTCGGCAATCTGTTCGATTTTATAGAGTACATACTTGAGCCCATCACTTTGCCCGATAATATTCTCATGGTCGTGTTCGAGTTTAATTTCCTCTTTCAGGTATGCCCGTTCTTCTGCCAGCTGATCTTTCAATTTTTTAATTTCTAAAAGGGCGGATTCTGCAACCTGCTTTTCTTTTTCAGCCGTTTGTTTGGCCCGGACAAGCTCAGCCGTCCGGGTTTCAACGATATCTTCAAGGTTCCTTTTGTGATGCTCCCGCTCGGTAACATCTTCAATCGCCAGCAGAATTAATTCTTTATGGTCTGTTTCGCTATGAATTCTCCTGGCATTCAGATGCATTATTTTGGACCCAATGGCTTCAAAATTATGTATCACTTCAAAATCATTAAATACGCTGTTGTGAGGGAGGATATCCTCAAGCAGTTCCCGAAGTTTTGGAATGTTCCACTGCCGGTTGCCAAGATCGTAAATCACCACACCTTCAGTCTCAAGAGGCTTGACACGGAACATGGTGTAAAAAGATTGATTGGCATTGACCACTTTTAGATCAGAATCAAGTAATACGAGGGGTTCGCGTACCGCCCCTAAAATATCATTAAATATATCCAAAAAAGAATGCTGCATTTTATAGCCTAATGTCTCCCCAATTGTTACGATCTCATTACTCCTTGACAGAACCTTTTTCAAAGATCAAGGTTCTGACTGAGTTTAACATACTTCATTTTTTACAAGGAGTCATTCATGAACATCCTGCATATTTCTGATCTGCATTTTGGTCCTCGCCACTGGGATGGGAATGATAAAATTCTTTTGAAAAAACTTAATTCATATGATGCCGATATTGTCATCAATACCGGTGACAGCACAACCGACGGCCTGGAGGATGAATATGCCAAAGCCGGCCATTTTTTAAAAAAAATTACATGCAAAAATAAAATTTCAGTTATCGGGAACCACGATAAAAGAAATATGCGTTCCCATGAACTGTTCCAAAAGTACATTTACAAACCGAACATTATTTATATTCCTGAGATGGAACCTTCCAAAAAGAAACATCTATTCTTAAACCGGAACATAACCAAAGTCCGCGATAATTTTACCGATATAAATTTTATCAAACGCATTTCGGTAAAAAATCTAACGGTTCTGGTTATCAGCATAGATACAAATGAACTCTATAGTGATGAGGGGTATGTTGAAAAAGAAATTTTGAAAGCCGTCTCAAAAGAGATCAGGCAGGTAGAATATGATCTACCTATTTTGTTGACCCATTATTCCATCCTGGGAACAGACGAGTGCCCGTTGAGAAACTCATCTCTTTTGATCGACTTTGTGCATCAGCACAAGATAGAGAATGTTTTTTGTGGCCATACCCATGAAATGGAGTTGATGAAAACCACGGATCTTTATCGTGGTTCCTCCTTTACACAATTTATGTGCGGAACCCTATCTTCCTGTAATCATCCCAATGACGACAACATGTTTTTGTACTATCAAAACTTCGGGTGCAAGGATATGCATCTTTTTCTGGTGAGAATTTTTCCGGAAAAAGGCAATCTTACATTTAAAGAGGAAATGGTTTTTTAAAAAAAGTGACGGTGGATAGAATTGCGCTGTGGGCTCTCCCATTTTGTTACCTCCAGACGAGGTGGCCCCTATTTTGCTTAATGTTATTGACATGAAAATTGGCGTACAAAAACTAAAAACAAAGCTGGACCAGCTTTATTCGG
>Ga0193962_1000120_pt1 | contig 34065 bp, 40 predicted proteins | sample FB_5_MG_FD_140335 | JGI IMG/M metagenome (GOLD analysis project Ga0193962, IMG submission 140335) | Microbial mat bacterial communities from the Broadkill River, Lewes, Delaware, United States - FB_5_MG | ecosystem: Environmental > Aquatic > Freshwater > River > Microbial mats | place: USA... | reverse complement strand
TTGCGGTAATTTTATATGTACTGTTTGGTTTTATAGTACCCCAAACATCAGAAGAGTTGAAACGTAAATACCAAGTAGAGTCTGAGACTTTGAATGTTCCTTTATCTGTAAACACCAAATAGTCCTGACCTTTTGGGTATTTATCAGCAACAGTGACAGTATAACTATCTTCTGTCAATCGTGTAACACCAACACCTGTACCAACCACAACTGCGAAAGCTACCACAAGTGATGTTATAATTTTCTTCATATTCATTATATTTACTCCTTTGTTTTATTCCTAAAATGTTACTAATTCTAACAGGTTTAACTTCTATTAATTTTGTGAAGTTTAGCTGCGTGGCTTCCTACTAAAATCATATGAAACATCCTCGTTATGTTGTTTAAATTTGTTGTCTTCTGCCATAAGATTTCCCATTTTTAATAGTAACTCAAAATCTAACGCATCTCTGTGATCATATGCTTCAAGGACTCTGACTAACAACTCCTCATCATCTCTAGGTGAAATTACATAAGAAACTTCTGTTATGTCTTCATCCTCATAAGCACCATACAAAGTGTTTTCTTGGGATTCTGTATTTGCCTTTATAGCCAAACTGAGAAGTTTCTTTCTCATCCCAACTCCAAATCATCTGCAATAATCTTGGAGAGTTCTGCCTCTCTTTCCTGAAGTTTTGCAATTTGACTTTTGATTACCTTCAATTCGGCAATTACATCAAATAAGTCTTTGTGTTTGTTGGGGTAATGGCAAAGACCATCACCCTCTGATAAAGCTTGGTCAATAGTGAGTTGCATTTGTGGGTATTTACGTGAAAAGTAATTATTATAAAGCATAATCTTATTATGTTCGTCTATGCCAACATAATCCCAACTACCATGATCATACTCTCCTTGTTTTGCCCCGTCTTTAATTGCTTTTTCGCAAAACGCATGATATTGCTCGTCAGTTAATCCTTCTAATTCAACATGATGCCCAATCGTTAATTTCATAACTGTTCTCCTATATATGTTTTGATTATCTAATCTTACTTAACATCAAATTGGTTGTCAAACTCTTTCTTCATTTTATTTAATTGTTTATCCAACCAAAGCTTAAACTCTTCAATATCTTTTGTGCATTCTTCTCGTTCAATTTCTTGTTGAATAATGTAGTTGATTGCTTGCGATGGATGAGGCCACCACTTCTCAAGCAACTTCCACTTAGGTGTTGTTTGGTTTCCTTTGTACTTTCCACTTACGACAACACTGCCTTCATCCCATTCTATAACTCTCCATGAATCTCCGTCGTGGGTTAATTTACATCTTTCTGAAACTTGTACTTCCATTTTCAATTCCTCTTGTTATTCTAAAGGGTTTCCTTGCTTATCACAATCTCTTAGACCAATCCCAACGGGCTTTGTTGGTTTCATCTCTTTGCTGTAACTCTCAAACTCAACTTTCAACCACTTTCCAATCCAATTATCAACATCATTCAGGACAGCTTTTCGCTCTGCATCTGTTCCTTTGGGCTTAACCTCAAACTCCAAACCCTCTGGTGTCAGGCAAGTGAAAACAGGGTGCCCAAGTTTGTCAACTTTGTGCCTAGCAATCTTGAACTCCTTATCTATGGCAACTTTCATTTTAAAAGCGTGGGAGTTCCTTTCATTGAATTTATAAACACAACCCATGTTTCTAATAACAACACCTTCATAACCTTGCTGAACATAGAAGTCATGCCATTTTTCTATCTCATTGTGATTGTCTGCAACAACAGAAGAAACAAAATCCAAGTGTGTGTAATTATGACCAAAAGAAAGAATATCATTAAACTCTTGGTACTTATCTTCCCACAACCTTTCATCATTTGGATACTCAAACACGCAGAACTTAAGTTTATCACTATTTTCATTTGGCTTCTTAACAGCAGACGTTATGTCCTGCAAGTGCATTCCATGACAATAGATCTCACCATTGATGCAATCAATTCCTGTTATAGACATAAAATGTTTTGCTTCTTCTCCCATCTTTTGTGGAATCTTATAATCCTCACCGCCTCTTGAAGTCAAAACAACTTCATCACCAATCAGCCAGAATGTTCCATTAACACCGTTGAGCTTAGGTGAAACAGTGCAAGGAAATTTTACATTCTTTTTGTTATCCCAATAATTCTTCAACCGCATTGGAAGCTTCTTGTTGGACTCTCCAGATGGGCTTGTCACATAACCTTTCTTGACTTGTTTATTCCATTTTGATTGCGCTTCTAATTCAGCTTGTTGTTCATCGGATGTTTCATTGGCCTTGCCTTTGTTCTTCCCTTGACAATATGTTTTGTACTCCTGTTTTGCACCATCAACTTGACCTTGTGTTACAATAATACAATTGCCCTCACAACGAACTTCCCATTGCTGTATAGCACCTGTTTTTGTTTTCTTATACAAAGTTTCTAACATATAATCACCACCATAAGTTTTTAAAGTATCTAGCAAATAACTCAAGACCCTCTTGCACTTTGGCTGCATGTTTATCTTCTGCACCTCTAAAATCTGCATAGGCAACCTCATCTGAAGGTCTTAGGTTTTTCCAAGAGAATCCAGAATCAATATCTTCTTTATCATACACAAATGAAACACTATAATCATCTAGGTCTGGTTCAATATCTTCAAAAGAATAGATCATCTTATCAAGCGTTTCAAGCCACAATTCAAACCCTTTATCTACGTCTTCATCATTTTGTGGATCTAATCCGCTATCAATTAATAGATTGCACGGAACACCAACAGATGAGTTTTGTTTCTTATCTGATATAACTTCCTTAAACTTTTTCAATCCAGCGCAAATAATCGGGCTGAGTGTTGAGTCCAAGTCCCATGTGTCTTTGGTGTTGAAAATTGCTTTCTTTCCTTTAAGTCTCATAATAGCTCCGTCAGTTTAGTGTAGAGACATTAATATGCTCTTTATCTAATGAAATTAGGTAAACCTCATGAAAATCACCCTCAATAACATCCTTGTCTCGTTTGAGGAGAGAATGGTAGGAACCTTCATCAAGATAAAGAACAAACAAATCCTTTGGTGGCGCGCTTCGATGCAGACAGTTGTACTTAGACTCTAAAATTTTCTTCATAACATCTTGACTTCGTGTTTTAGCGTAGAACAATAAGACTTTTCCTTCTAAAACATTAATCCCATTAGACTCTAAATGATCCTCTGGGAACATGATCATTTGCATTTCACCTTGAGCATCTTTTTCATACAATGAAATTATATCGTAAGATAATTTGTCAACAGGATGGTTGACTGTATTAACAATTGCCACATATTCTTTTTTGTTAACTTCAAATTCTAATTCAATGTTCATCTTTCACCTCTTTGTTGTTTATAAATTCAACACGCCCATTGGAAATTTTAACTTTTGATCCGCAATTATTCTCAAGGTGTGTTGTTGATTTAGTTTCGTCGGTGATTGCATAACCACAAGATAAAAGGTATTCAATGGCTATTTCGTTATTGCAGAATGTTATCATCAAAGTCCTCCTTCATAAACAGGAATTGGATATTCAAGTTCATGTTCAATATAAAACATTTCGTGTTCCTCTTTTGTTGGGAGAAGTGGAAACTTAAAGCAATTCTCAAGAAAGCGTATGCGTCGCCCTTCGTCTATATACCACAACTCAAACAAGCCGCCAGTGATTATAGACTCTTTGTCAAAGTTAGCCCAAAAACAACAATCTTCTGTATTGTGGATAAGCGTAGAGCCATACTCCAACATGTCAGTATTGAAGCCACAATCTTCCAATAAACCTATGGTGAAAAGTTCACTGTTGTCGTGTGGGTTCTTAAGAATCTCTGATTGTTCTTCTGTCAGTTTAATTCGCCACATATTAATGCTCCAGCTCAATCCAAACAACCCTTGGTGTTCGTTGATATAAAAGAACAAACAAGCATGTCAACCCATCTGTCACTGTGTTTGTTGTTGTATTGATTTTAATTGGCTTTTTGGGTGGTGTCAACATCTTCCCATGTTTTCTGATGCTAGAGCAAACACAACTAATCCCTCGTTTCTTCTTCTCTGTCAAATTGAACTTCAAAGCTTTTAGAAGAAAGAAGCTGCTGTCTCTATCCAAAACAAACAAATTGTTTCCTTCACAATCAACCTTGAATAGTTTCTCAGATAAGAAAGCGACCACATCAAAATCGTCAAAACTTTTGGTGCCATCAAATTTATCATAATTCATAATTTTATTCTCCTATAGCTCAGAAATATAAGGGATTCCAGTTGAGTACAACCACAGCTCACACTCTTCTTTTGTTGGATTAATTGGGTCTGCAAAGTAGTCAGCATATTTATAACGATCATTGTCTTTAAAAAGATGAACAGAGTTATAAGTGAACTTAGGGTCTTGGCAAGAAATTTTTGTGATCTCAAAACATTTTTCTGAGATCCAGCGGGAAAGGTTTGTTTGACTATATGCAACGTCCACTTGTAATTGGAGTTCTTGCTTGCTTGTCGCTGTGAAATTCCCCGAAGAAACACTCCATGCCCAACTTCTTTTTAACTCCATGCCATCACGAAGAATCCCTAAAACATAGTTTTGTGATGATGGTACAACACCCAAATCCTTTCTTGTAATTATATTCTTCCCTGCTAAGTGGTGATCACCAACGACTAAAGGCTCTTCTCTTTCCTTATTTTCATGGATTAGTTCCTCATCAACTTCAGCCAAGCAATCAGACAATCCCTCGACGTATGTTTTTATTTCCCATGTCTTGTCAGCTAGACTGTCGGCATCTGAAATTGCATCTGCTAGGTAAGAACAAATATCAGAAATATCTTCTAAGTTATCACATGATTCTAAATTTGATTTGATCCCCTCAAGGTTTTTAACCAAGGACACCACATCGTCTTTGATGTCACAATCAACCTCAATAATATTAAACATATTTTGATTCTCCTTTTAAAACTTTTGTGAAGTTATCTCTCATATTTTTAAGAATATTGTCTGGAAATGCTTCCCAAAGTTCTGTTCCAAATTCAATCAGAAACAACTCTTTCTCTTCTTTGGTTGCATTGGCAAAACCGTCTGCAAAATAGTCATCAAGTGTGTCGCAAACATTGTTTGACCCTTTCTTTAATTGCCATTTACTCCACGTATTACTACCATAATAGGTGCGACAGAAAGTGTCATTTGAATAGTCATAGTATTGATTTGAAATTACCATTGACACAAGCTTATTAACTTGGATGCTAATCCAACATTGCTCACCAGAAACATTAATAACTTTATGCGGCCATGTTAGCAACAATTCAAGAGAAAACCCTTCAGGCAAATTCTTGCTTATGGTTGCTAATTCTTCTGGTGTATAGTCTGCATATAAATCCATCTGATTCTCCTATAAATAGCGAGTCAATTTAGGACTCGCTGGTTGTTTTAATAATTAACTGACAGACGCACGTTTCTGTGCTGATTCATTGACTGCATCCCGATAACTTTGTGTGTAATCACTTTTCTGCAAAATATGTGTGAAACCTTCTCGACTCTTATTTTTCAGTGTGAAGTCTCGGAACTGCATGACAAAAGAGACCTTCAACTCTGTATTGTCTTTAAAGTGTTCTGCAAAGTAATCAAACATATTGCCAACCATCTTGCAAAGGTCTTCATTGCTTGCATCCTTTTTATATTCACCAATAAAGTGTGTCAAACATGAGTAAGCAACAAAATACTCAGCGCTTGAAATTAAATCAGAATCTACAGTAATCGGTTTGCCACGACCTTTTGCAATCTCATCAATAGATGGGAGTTTAGCACCAAGATCGTAATGAATAAACAACTCCATTTGTGCTGCATCACCAATAGTCCCTGCAATAGCTCTCTTAGCAAGTCCACGATCAGCTTCACCAGAATCCATCAATTGCAAAATGTTTGATGCCTTAACCCAACTACGACCAGATGCAAAGGACTGGGACTCTGCACCATCATCTCCGTTATAAATCATACTAGGTTTGCTCATTAACAAACTATTGATGACGGGATGGATGTTGTTGATTGTTCCGTAGTTTTCAACCCAATCTTTGCCATCTGGTTCAATGTTAAAGATAATAACACGGTTTGCTACAGGTTTGAGAAGGTCAAAGACATAACCACCATCTCCTTTTCGATTGCCTGCACTCATGATAAATGCCCCATCGGGAAATTTAAGATCTTCAATGCAACGATCATTTAGGGCTTGATATGCAGTTGCCTGCAAAGATGGGTTTGCAGATGGAAGCTCATCAAACATAATAACTCCAACCCAATCTTTGTTTTTTGGATAAGAAGAGTTATAGGCAGTTTTAGATTCTAGCGTCCCATCATCATTTTCCACAGGGATAATAACACCTTTAATAGATTCTGGAGCTTCTGTGGCTAAACGCTTATCTACTAGATTATTCCCGCGAAGAGATTCTAGGTATTGTTTGTGATGATCATCCCGTGCATTCTTTAGCGCCTCATCTAAAAGATAATCTGCAAACTGTCGACCTATCTCACTCTTTCCGCAACCAGCAGGGCCAGCCAGATAAGCTGTGGCATTAATTGCTTTGCATAACTTAAGTGCACCGAAGATTTCAGAAGGTTTGATTGTGTTTAGTTGAACATTAGACATTATGTATTTCTCCTTTGTGGTTTTTGTTCATCTGCTTCCAGATGTTTATTTCAGTGAATTATGGGCTAGATCTTATTGGATGTCAACAGTTTTTATTGGATATTCAAAACCATGTTCCATATAAAATAACTCCTTCTCTTCTTTTGTTGGAAGTAGCGGAAATTCAAAATAGTTTTCAAGAAAAAGAACAACACTACCCGTTCTCCAGAGATTAAACATACCGTCATCAATAATATAGTGTGTACTCAGGTTTATGTAGATAGTATAATCCCATTCGTAGTCAATTGCTACATGACTTCCACATCGGTGATGAACAGATAAAAAGTTACAACTATCTAATAAATCTTCTGTCAACAACCACACATTATCATGTGGATTTTTAAGAATTTCTATTGCCTTGGCATCCGTCATCACCAATCCTCTTTATAATGAATTGTCTTGCCCATAGGTGCATTCAAATCTGGTCTGTTAAAGACAACCCAAACACTGTTCTTGATATGATTGAACAAACTCCAATCGCAGTCAATCTCCAAATCGGTGAAGACAACCATGGAGTTAAGTACAATCTTATTATCTCGAATCATTTCACCAACACATGTGATGCTTGATCCTCCACCACCTTGGATAGAATAACTTTTTAGATCTTCTAAACTTGCGCTGTCAAAAACCTGATAGTTATGCACTTTTGTATCAAAACAACACACATGAACTTTACCATTTGGAAATTGTTTAATAATCCCAGCAGCCTCTCCTAGAATCTTAGAAAGAGTCCATTGGCTTCCGTAAATAGAACCTGAGCTATCAAAAACCAACATAACTTCGAGTGTATCTTGTGTAACCATTGATGGAACAATCATGTGTTGTTTGTTAGTTAAGTAACCCTTCTTGCGAAGATTCTTAGTCAACATAAAAGAACGTGCTGCTGGTTTTGAATAATCATAATCATGGATAATTTGAGACTTCAAAGACCTATCTAAAAATGTTGTCCACTTGATTTGTGGTTTAGTCCAATTATCAACAGCAATCTTAATATCACTCGGAATATCTCCAGCTTGCATTCCACTTGCAGCCTGAATAACCAGTCCTTTAATCTTCTCAGCTTGCTCCTCGGTTATATCAAGATGAACATCAAAACTCTTTCCCTCACCTTCATCAGAACCACCACCATCTCCTTCTTGTTTTTGCTTTCTTTTCTTCAGAAGGTCTTCATAGACTTCATCTACAGTCCATTCAACAAATCTGTTGTTTTCAATTTTATAATATTTTTCATCAATGCAAGCTTGCTCAAAAATCGGGTAGTCTTTCTTAAATTGTTTGATGATCTCTTCTATAGATTTGCTCCCACCATTGCCACACAACTCATACGCAATGCGACCATTAATTAAAAAATCGGAAGCAAATGAATATAAGTTAATCAACTCTTTTGTTGGTTTTGACATCTTCCTAATTGTAGTTGCACCTAATGTGTGTCGAACCTCATGAACAATAAGTGCTACAACTTCATCCAAAGACTTCTTATGATACCAACGTTTTAAGTTTTCTGTAATCTCTACAAACTCCTCATCTGAGATCATACCAAGTTCATGATAAACTTTATTGATTGCATTTTTGTGCTCAAGGTACTCTGGATCAGCACCACAAATAAATTGTGGGTCGACATAGAGTGTCTTTCCGTCCGTTGCAATTGTCCCGATATTACACATCTTGACATTCATGTTCATAGCTAAGATGCTGTAGAATCTTGTAGTGTTCTTAGACAGAAGTCGAACTTTAGCAACGCTGATCATATCACGGCAAAGTCGTTTCTTTTCTTCTGATGTCTCAAAATGGTGTGTGTTAAGGTCTGTCAAACCTTCAATAAGTTTGTCAGCATCAATGTTTTTTGTCTCGTAACTCATTTGTGTCTCCTCTAGTGATTTGTGCTAATTATCTTCTAAGATGACTTCTGTGTCAAGAACAGGAATAGGATATTCTTCTCCAAACTCAATGAAGAACATTTCCTTCTCTTCTTTCGTTGGTAGTAATGGATATTCAAACAGATGTTCTATGTGGCCTACCGCCAAACCACTCCTTTCACTCTTTATGTAAAATTTTCCCCAAACATCAAACAAATTTCTTGAGATGCAGAGCGAGTCGTTTAACCATATATCAAACTCACTAAAACTTATATCCACTTCGACCTTGCTAAAAATTTTTGACACAACATCAAGAATTTCTCCTTCATCAAATATGTGTGGATTCTTAAGAATTTCTATTGTTTCTTTATCCATCAAAGTTCTCCTTCATAAACAGGAATTGGATATTCAAATCCATGTTCTATATAGAACAGTTCACGTTCTTCTTTTGTTGGTAGAAGTGGGAATTCAAAATAGTTCTCAAGGAAAGAAGCACCCCTATCTAGCTTATGCTCCCAAAAATTAAACATACCATCCTCAGTGATATAAAACTGATGCAGGTTTATGTGGATAGTGTGATCACCTTCATAGGTAATTGATACATGACTTCCACAGCGGTTAACATATGAGAGGCCACAACCCTTTAATAAATCTGATGTTAACAACTTCCTATTATCATGAGGATTCTTAAGAATTTCTATTGTTTCTATGTCCACCTGAACCTCCTTTAATAAAATTTCAACGTATGATACACAACACAAATTTGTGTGTCAACCACAAAAACATATGAAATCTTCTCTTGACAGGGCTGGTTGTTATGTGGATAATTCGTGACATAGAAAATTTCAGTGAGGATCTTATGACAACAATAGTAGTAGACTTTATCAAAAAGAAACTGTATACTGATAGTAGGGTTTCATGGACAACTTATGGAACACCTAAGTGGCTTCAGTGGTTGGTGTTAGATATTTCAGATGACAAATTCAAGTACAATGATCACCAACAGAAATATTGGCGTTGCAATAGGCTTGGAAGTGATGTTATAATCACAGGAACTGGAAGTCTATCTGAGATCAGAGAGTTTGTGAAACGTGTTGAAGCTGGAAGCAAGAAGCCACAATCTGTCCTTAAGAGTTCAGAGGTGATGGTTATTTATACAACACCAAAACTTTGTGTGCACAGTTACACCAACAACAAAGACAAACCAAAGGTCTGTTATGCAACAAATACAGGAAGGCTTATAGCGGGTTCTGGTTCAGAGACTTTTAAGCTTATGGCAGACCATACAAATTTTACAACAGAAGAAATATTTGATATTGTCAAGAAAGAAGATCGTGCAACAGGTGGAAAGGTTGTTGAGGTTGATCTATCTGGAAGGCAGTTCAATGAGGATGTCTTTTAAGCTGTCTGTGACAAGGCAGGAGGCGTTTTCTCTTTGAGGCAATACGTTGGTATAGGTTTATTTTAAATGGCTTAGACGGGCTTATAAAAGCTCTACGGGGGTTTGTACTTTGGCTAAAATTATAAAGGTTGACTTTAAAAAGAAAAAGAAGATAATTAACTATGAAAAATATCAGTGGATGTGCAATATGTGTGAAAGCAAACATATTTACGACTCAAGGCGGGATCATAATGAAGTTTATCTAATGGCTCCTATGACATTCATTCAAGGAGGAAAGCCAATCAAACTTCAAGTCAGCATTTGCAGCGAGTGCATTAAAGAATTAGGAGAGAGCATTGAACAGTGAAGATATTGAGGTTTTAAAGAATCCTTTTACATATGGCATATTATTATGCAAGAGTGTTGTTCAGAAGTCTTACCCACTCTTGCCTACTGCAATCGACTATGATGTCTCTCCGTATGTCAGAGTAACAAATAAAGAGGATACCGCTAATCTTTGCATTAACAGGACACAGGCTAAGAATATTTTTGGTAAATATGAACTCTTTCTTGATCGGAAAGTCTTTCCATATTATTGCATACCGTTTATTGAAAACTACTTTGAGTTCCCACTCTTGCCTGCTAAGGAGGAAAAAGAATTATTCTTTATGGAGTTTGGATTTGAGTATTCAATCTCTACCTATGGAGGAGAACTTTAATGGATAAACAAATAATAGAAATTTTGAAGAAACCTTTTTTCGTGTCGCCCTACCTTGTTTCGGCAATTGTTGGAGGATTTTATCCAAAGTTTAAGATTGAAATGACAAAAGAGAGTTTTCCGTCTATCCAAATGATGAACAAAGAGGATACTTGGAATATTGATATCCACTACGACAAAGAAGAACAAGATGCTTGGGGCAAATATGAGTTGCATGGGGATGATCATTATGTTTTGCTTTTAGAGAACTACTTTGAATATCCATTGCTACCAACCAAAGAAGAACGTGGACTATTCTACATAGAACATGGCGTTGAATATCCTATTCCAGAATATAAGGAGGAAATGATTGAGTGAATCAAGTGAAGCATTAAACAGAATTATAAAAGGTGAAAATGTCTTTGTTCACGGATCTGCCGGAACTGGCAAGAGTTCTTTAATTGATGGTTATATGGATATTTTTGGAGATACAACAATTATTGTTGCTCCTACAGGGCTTGCAGCTATTAATGTTGGTGGTGTGACAATCAACTCTGCGTTTAAAATGCCAACTAAAATTCCAGACTTTAAAGACATTAAAAACTTAAAACCTGTTAGGGAATTGTTTGGATTGGACTCCCCTACAACAACAATAGTCATAGATGAGTTTGGGATGACACACTCATCAACTATGTTTTTTATGGATAAGACATTGCAAAAGATTAGAAAGAACTCCGATCCTTTTGGTGGCTTGCAAGTTGTTATGGTTGGTGATTTATTTCAACTCCAACCTATTGTCAAAACAGAGGACAGGAGAGAATATTTTAATCTTCATGGATACCCAGAACCTTTTATGTACAAGGATTGGAACTCTTTAAACATAACAACACAACATTTAACTAAAGTCTATAGACAGAAAGATGAAGAGTTCTCTGGTGTACTTAATCGACTTCGGACAGGGAGGATGACAAAGTGGGATATTGATTACATCAATTCAAGGGTTCAGTCTAATGTTGATGACAAACCTACAATATGCATGACAAACAAGAAAGCGGAGGTCACAAACAAATATATGTTTGATCAGATCCCGTCAAAAGCTAAGACATACAAAGCAACTGTTAGTGGAACATTTAAGGAACGTCCTGTCCCTATGATTCTTAACCTTAAAGTTGGTGCTAAAGTTGTTATTTGTGTTAATGATCAAGAAGGTGGTTACGTCAACGGGGATGTTGGTGTTATCACAAAGATGCAAAGAGATTATGTCGCTGTTGATACTGAACGTGATGGCCTAAAGGTTGTTCATAAAAGGGTGTTCACAGATTACAAAATTGAACACGAAACACAAAATGGAAAGTTAGTTAATAAAAGAGTACCTTCTGGACATTACAGACAACTACCTCTTAAACTGTTCTATGCAAGCACTGTTCATAAAGTTCAAGGGCAAACTCTTGATAGAGTTCATGTAGATTTTGAACGAGGGACATTTTGTGATGGACAAGCTTATGTTGCACTCTCTAGGATTAAAACACTAGAAGGATTGACACTTGAGCGTCCTTTAAGATTCAGCGATATAAAAGTTAATAAAAGGGTTGTTGAGTTTTGCAATAAAATTCAACTCAATTAAACTCAGGAGGTAGTATAATGAGCAAATATCCTGATGGGTATTATAAAAACAGGAGCACAACAATGCAGGAACAAACATTACGGAATACAGGCAGCGTCACGCAAGGGAACTACAATGAAGAGACTGTGGAACAAATAAATAAATTACCATGTGTGGCAATACCCGAACGTGGTATAACACAGGAGACAGCAAAACACTTTGGTATTAGAACTGCATACTCCGAGAAGACAAATAAACCTTGTGCGCATTACTTCCCATATACTTTTGAAGATCAAGTAGTAGGCTACAAGAAAAGGGACTTAACTGTACCTAAAATACATAAAAAACATTTCACAACAATAGGACTTCAATCTGTAAAATGCGATTTATTTGGTCTGGGTGCAGGGAACAAGACCGGAGGTAAGAAGGTTTTTGTTGCTGAAGGTGAGTATGATGCAGCCATACTGTGGCAAGTGTTAAAAGAAAAGTACCCAAAAGCCAACCCAACTGTTGTAAGCATTAGCAATGGAACAGCAAGTGCTGTTATAAATCTTGGGCAAAAACAAAATACAGCCTTTCTTGGCAAGTTTACTGAAAAGGTTTTTGCTTTTGATAATGACAAAGCTACAACAGAAGAAAGAGAGAAAGAGGGTATTATCAAGGGCATGGACGCCATCAACATCATCTATAGTTTAATACCAGAAATGCTTATTGCCCCGTTTCCAGATGGTGATGATCCCTGCGATATGTACCGAAAAGGTATGGCAGAGCAGTTATACTGGGCTTGCATGAAGCCTGTTAAATTTATACCAGACGGTTTTGTTAAATATGAACAGTTCCAAGAAAAAGCAAAAGAGCTGCCAACATTAGGTAAGAGCTGGCCTTGGCCTAGTATGACAAAACTATCGCTAGGTCGTAGGCTAGGCGAGGGGCACTACATAGGTGCTGGTGTTAAAATAGGTAAGTCTGAATTTGTCAATAAGTTTTGTGAGCATGTTAGAATAAATGAGAATAAAAAGGTAGCGCTTTTTAAGTTTGAAGAAGAACCTGATGTAACCTGCAAAAAAGTAGCAGGTAAAATATTTAAAAAGGACTTCACAAACCCAGAGAAGGTTGTATTCATCTCAGAAGATGGGAAAGAAGTAGATATTTATGGAAACCCTATACCAGAAAACCACAGGGGCTACTTCACACAAGAAGAACTAGCAAAAGCTGTTGACTTTGTTGGTGACAATATTGTCTACTATAACAACTACGGCGCATGTTCTTGGGATGTTGTAAAGGGGGCGATAAAACACGCTGTTTTGGTTGAAGGTGTGGAAGATGTGATACTAGACCCAATATCTCGAATGGTTCAAGGCTTAAGCCCATCAGAAGCTAACCAACAACTTGAAATCTTTTCTGATGAGATAAGCAAGCTTGCAAAAGACTTGGGATTCACTTATTATTGTTTTTGCCACTTGAAAGCCCCAGAAAATGGCGGAAAGCCACATGAGCGTGGCGGGAAGGTGTTGAGCCATCAGTTCACAGGGAGTAGAGCAATGATGCGTTAATCGGCGCCATTATGGGGTGACTCATAATGCAAACTGTTCTAATTCAGGGAACCTCTTACTGCGTAAAGGCAAAGACAATCCTGAGCGAAGTTTGTTCTTGTTTCTTGTTTTATTGTGGAGTATAATCAACTGCTAATTAATAGTGGAGGTTATATGAAACAGATAAAACAAGATTGTATGTATTGTGTGGATGAAAATGGGAATGTATTTAGTTCCTTTTCTAACAAGTATCTAAAATTAAGTAAAAGTAAGACAGGCTACCTTGTTGTTAATGTCAGGGTTGGTGGTTTGCGTCAGCCTGTATATGTACATAGGTTGGTAGCTGAGGCTTTTATACCGAACCCAGATAACAAGCCTTTTGTTAATCATAAGGACGGCAATAAGGAAAACAATACTTTACTAAATTTAGAGTGGGTTACAGATCAAGAAAATAAGGAGCATGCGATTGCTACTGGCTTAATGTTAACTGGGGAGGCTTTACCTCAGAGTACACTTACAAATGAAGATGTTCACAGTATTTGTAAGCTCCTTATAAGCGGTATGTCGTGTGGAAAGATATGTACCTTGTTCAGTGTCTCAAGATCTACAGTACTTAATATTAGGAGTAGAAGAGATTGGCAACATATTTCCTGCAACTATTACTGGAAAACATACACAAACAAAAGAAACACAAGAGCAAAAACGTGCAAAGACTATCCCGAAGGGGAGTAGGATCAAGTGATTCGAAACGGACAGGGACTTAATAGATAAGTTCGTGATATAGTCTGGTCTGCATAGAAATATGTAGCTGTTATGTCTTGTAAGCATAACGGGTAGTGACTAACGCCCACTACTGAACACAACGAGTTGTTATTACATGTGGGGGATCGAAAGAAACAAAGACCCAGACTTGCCAAGCAAAGAGATAAACACATCTACCTTTGTTTTACTTGAGGATAGAAAGTATGGTCGTTCTGGATATTTTAAGGTGTTTTATGACACAACAACAGGTGATTACCTAGAACCACCAGAGGGTTTTTTAGAGTCCAGCGTGGATTCACTGGAGGAATACTTACTACTCTCGAACGAAAAAACAGGGAGTACAACAGCAACATTCTAAACTCAGAGGAAAGCATGATTACATTAGACGTGGAGGCAAATAACCTTCTAAACTCAGAAACAATAGACTACACTGCATCTCCTTTTAAACTAAAAGACACATTTGCATTGCACTGTATTGTTGTGGAAGAACATGATACAGGTAATCTTATAGCCTTCTATGACGGAGATACCTATGAACTAGACGGACGCGGCTATACAGAACATGATTCAGCTTTGGGTCACACCTACATACTAGAAAATTATGAGGAGGTTGAGTATACACACAAAAAACTGAACGAGTTTTCATCTTACATCAAAAACAACAAACCTTCTGCTGTTGTTGGTCATAACATAATTAACTATGACTTACTTGTCTTAAAACTTACACACAACATGGATTACACTGTCTACCCCGACTCTTGGGCAGGTGTTTCGTTGGAGATTGAAGATACATTGGTGACATCCAAAAAACTAAATGCTGATAGGTTTGGTGGACACTCCCTAGATAATCTTTCAACTAAGGTTGGACTTAGAAAAATAGACTTTAGACCTGACATACCAAAAGAAGATAGGTTTAAAACCTTTGCGGCAGACATGCTTTACTACTGTATACGTGATGTCAAGGTGAACACGAAAGTTTACAGATACTTGGAAGAGGAAAAAGGTTCTTGGGATTGGAAAGAGGCTATTGCCTTAGAAAAGGCTGTTGCTGAGGTAATTACAAGACAAGAACACCGTGGCTTTAATTTTGACAAGGAGTTAGCACAGAAAAACATAGAAGAGTTGGACAAGCTTATGGAGGAGCGCTCTGAAAAAGTTACACCAGTCCTACCACCTAAAAAAGCAACGAAGACTTTTATGAAAGATTATACACCACCTGTGCGTCAGATAAAAAAGGACGGGCAACCTACATCTTATGTTTACAATTTTGTAGAAAAGATAGGTGGTAAGTTGAAGGGTGAGGTTGGGTCTTGGTGTATTGAGTTCGACGGGCAAGAGTACCAACTGCCACTAGACAGCACTGTATCTCTGGTTACAGAACAAAAAGCAGATATAAACGATACAACACACATAAAAATGTGGTTAGTTGAGGCATTTGGTTGGAAGCCCACAGAGTATAAAGAAAAGGACATAACCGTAGACTCCAAGAAAATAAAGCTTTCACCAGAAAAACTGCAAGCCGCGATAGACAGGTATGTAGAACAATCTCTAGATTCACCCTTTCTTTTCGACAGGTGTGAGTTCTTAAAAACAAGACCAGAGAAGTTGAAAGATTATCTAGTTAAAGCCTGTGAAACAGGGCGTAGCGTACGTGTGCTCACAAACCCAAGCTTTACTGTGGGACAAGAGAAAGAAATATGCCCTCAGCTGCAACGTATAGCCAAGGACTTTCCTTATGCAAAAGATGTTGTTGAGTACCTAACATACAAGCACAGAAGAAACAGCATACTTGGTGGTGGTCTTGTTTGGGATGAAGAAGAAGAGGCAGAAAAAGGTTATTTGGCTGTTGTACGGGAGGATGGGAGGATACCAACACCAGCGGATACTTGTGGTTGTGCAACATCAAGATTTAAGCACAGATCTGTTGCAAACATACCAAGGGTAAGCTCTCTTTATGGAAAAAACATGCGAGCTATGTTTGGTGTTACAGAAGGTTTCATTCAATTTGGTTATGATTTTGACAGCCTTGAAGCTCGTATAGAATCTCATTATTGTTTTAAATATGACGAGACCAAGGATTATTGTCGTTCCTTGATTATGGAAAAACCAAACGATGTGCATTCCTTGATGGCTGAAAAGATAACAAGCATAATTAAAAGGAAGTTTGAGCGCTCCCCTGCAAAATCTGTCAAGTATTCTTGTCTCCCTAAGGACAATACTGAAGTTCTTACTGAGTCTGGGTGGAAGTGGTTCAGTGAGTTATCTGTTGGTGATCTGGTTATGACGTACAATACAAAATTAGACATGTACGAGTTCAAGCCAATTCAGCATACTGTTGAATATCAGGATGAAGAAATAATTGAAATGTCTAATAAGTGGTTTCGTGTTGAGAGTACAGCAAATCATCGTTGGTTTGGACATAAAAGGGTAATGATTGGGAGTAGTAATGCTAACCCAAAAAGAGAGCTTGTACCTACTTTCATGACAACCTCAGAGATTAGTAGTGAGTTCAATCTACAGGTAGCTGCAAAACACAGTAGCGACACTTGCGCAGTAACACCAGAACAAGCTGCTCTAGTTGGCTGGGTCTTATCTGATGGATACTATAAGTGGTCTGAGAGCAGTAGTATTGATGCAAAAAATAAAGGTATTATTTGCAGTATCGCACAAGCAGAACATAAGTACTGGGAGCAACTAGAAGATTGTTTAGGTAAAAACAATATTGAGTACACGAAAGATGAAAATACTAAGAACAGTAATAAGGTTTTTATCTACCGTTTACGTTCGGGTTGCATTCGTTCTTTTATGGATTCCGTTGTTGGGTGTAGGAGGCAGAAGCATGAGGTTGATTGGTGTTCTTGGATTCTCAGTCTAAGCGCAGAATGTCTTGATGCATTTTTACATGCTTTTTGGTTGGCAGATGGTCACAAAAGAAAGAATGTAAAGTCTAAAATAATAACACAAAACAAAGGGAGAATAGCTGACGCAGTTGTTTTGGCAGCTAATTTACTAGGTAAGCGCGTTTTTGTTTCAGAAAAAAATGAGAAGGCTCTTGTGATTACTGTAAATGACGCACGGCACATCACAGGTCAACGAGTAAAAAAGCAAACAACAAGATTTGCTGATGTATTCTGTTTGACAACTGAGAATAGCACCTTTGTTATTCGACAGAATAATTTTGTCACAATTACAGGTAACTGTACGTATGGCGCAACTGCTGGGAAGGTTGCAAAAATAATTGGATCAACAATGCAAGTAGGTAATCAAGTTTTTGATGCTTTTTGGGCTGCTGCACAACCACTTGCATCTCTTAAGGAAGCGCTACACCGTTATTGGGAGGTTGTAGGCAAGAAGCGTTTTATCCTTGGTATAGATGGTAGTAAGGTTCCGACACGATCTCCACACGCCATCTTAAATTCTTTGTTTCAATCTGCTGGTGTTATCTGTGCAAAAAGGGCTATGGTGTTGCACGACAGAAAGTTAAAAGCTGAAGGTTTTATTGTTGATTTTTTCAGGGAGGACTGGAAGAACAAGGTGTTTTGTCAGCAACTTATAGCATACCACGACGAAAGTCAGTTGGAGGTCAGTGCATCTTTAGTTAAGATAAAAACATTTGAAACCGAAGAAGAGGCTAAAGTTTGGAAGGGAGGTACAGAAGAACGTGCAGGGATGATCCTATCAGACATAAGGCACAACGAAAACGGTAGTTATAGTGTAGGTTACTCAAGACCAGCAGAGCTTGCTATCCAGTCTGTAAAAGAGGCTGGTGAATATTACAAGCTAAACATTGAGCTAACAGCAGGTTACATGTTGGGGCGCAACTGGGGTGACTGCCACTAAAATAATTTTAAATGTGGTGTTGACTTAACATCAATGCCACACTATAATACACAACATCAAATCAACAACCAAGGAGGTTATAACCTATGAGTTCTAAAACCGAGTTTTATATTGTATACAAAAACAAAAATACGCTGTATTCTACAGATCTAGTTATGAAAACTGACGCAGAAACAGAAGAAGATGCTATTGCATATGCACAAGGGCTTAGTTTGAATGAGTTCACTGTCCTTCAAAGTGTCGGGACATACCGAAAATCACGTCCAGTTGTCAATTACGAAAAAGTTTAAGGAGATATTAATTAATGAGCAATTTTGATTCACTACCACAAATTATTTTCCCAAATGAAACATTCACTAAAAAATGGGATACACTGATCATCACTGGTGAGGTTTTCCGTGCCAGTGTTCATGAGAAACAAGTAAAAAACAGTGCCAATGGCAATTACGAAATCAGTGTCAAGCTGTCACCAGATAGTTTCAAGCAACTCAAGCAAATGAAGTTGGACAGTTCGGACAAAGATGGCAAACCTCTTGGTAAAGATGACCGTGCTTTAACAGGACTTAAGAAGGTAGATTTGACAAAGAAAGATGAGAATGGCAATGCTGTTTTGGATGACATGGGTGATCCTGTAAAAGAGTTTAGTCACTACCAAATCACAACCAGACAAAGGGCAACTATTACTAAAGATGGTGTAGAAACAAAAGTAACACTCCCTGTTGTGATGACCTCAGATAATTCTGTTGTTGATGGTTTTCTTCAAGAAGGTTCTAAGGTATCTATCCTAGTTCAGGCTTATGAAACAATCTTCCGAGACAAACCTGCAATGGGTTTGAACTTGAAAGAGGTCAAGGTTCATGAGGCTATTCTTTACGAAGGTGGCTCTGGTGGTTCTCATTCAGACCCTTGGGCTGCACTGGGATTAACATCTGCTGTTGTAGAAAAAGCTGCACAAGAAGCTCCAGAGCAACAACAAGAAAGTGGTGCTTCATCCGAACCAAGCTTCGATGATTTTGACGACACAGATTCGATCCCGTTTTGATAATCTTTGATTAACATCAAAGCCACCTGACTTGTTCAGAGTGGCTTTTATTTTATCTAAATTTTGTGTTGACTTATTTATTCATGTCATTATAATAACGATAAATCAAAAACAAAGGAGTAGAACATTTATGAAAATTTATGGTGAGTTAGTTTCTGAATTTTTTGTCACAAACCCAGAAGGTGACAAGATCCAGTTTTTTGTGTTGAAGGATTTAAACTCCAAAGATGACAACCAGATCCATGTCAATCTCGGAGAACATAAAGCAACTGTTGGCGATCGTGTTGCATTCACAGCAACCAAACATGATTCAGTTTATTTTGCTACAAGCAAAGTTAAAACATACCAAAACAAACCTTCTAGTTCAGGGAAGGATAATACAGGGATTAGTGTGGGTCACGCCATTAATGGAAGTGCTTTTCTTTTAGCCAACAAAGATCCTGATAAAGAACTTATTGTTGAAAAGGCAAAAATGGTTCATACAATCACTGTCAATCTCAAGGAGGAATACCGCAAGCTTAATCCTAACCTATCCGAGTATGATCTTGGGGCTAGTGTGGGCAACGCAGTTCTTAATGGTTGCAAGATTGCAAGCAAGAAAGACCAGCTTGATGAAGAAAGTGTTATGAAGTTTTCTAAAGTCTTTCTTTATAATGTAGTGCCTGAAGTTTGGGATTTTGTAAGCAACTCTCAGCCTTAGTATAAGGCCGTGTAAGGTGTTTTAAATAATACCAATCTAACTGCACCACCTAAACTGTAGAACGTCTCCTGCGCTCTAATATTGAGCCACAGAGTATATAAAAGAAAACCCTTCAAGGATTTCTCCAAGAAGGGTTTATTGTGGTTATTATTTTATTTGTTTATCTTATCTGTGTGTTTAAGCAACTCTCTTGATTTATCCTTAGAGCCTTGGCTTGATCCAAAGAAGAAATTGATAACAGTGCTTCTTTCATTCCATAAATAAGATATGCTTGCACCAATCATATTAGAAACTAATGCAATTAGTGTTGGATCAGGGACATACATAACAACACAAATATTAATAGCAATAAGAATAAGGACAAAAGGCATATTCCATGTTGTTATAGAATCTGCAATCTTATCTGCTTGCTTATGATCTGTAGATTTATACATATCCCTTGCAGACTCAACATCTCTGATATAAGCAAGTTTTAGCTCATGTTCATTCTCAATCAACTTAATTTTAAGTTCATTGGCAAGCTGCTTATCTGCTCTCAAAACTGCAAGCATTTCTTCAGGATCTTGTGTCCCTGTCAAAACTCCCGCAATATCTGTTATTTTCTCTGCTGTCTTTTCTCCAACATCGCCACCAAGTTTTCTTCCTATCCAACCCGATAATCCTGATGTTTCTGCTATAGCTAAAGCTGTTGAGATAAGTGTTATTGGTTCCATACTTCCATCCGTTATTTATCCTTTCTTTCAATCAACCTTTCAAATGATTTCTCAAGTTTCTCAAAACTTTTATCAAAGCGTTGTTCAATAGCTTCTTCTAAATCTCTTAAGATTTCAATCAACTCTGATTTGGTGACACTAGAAGCTTCAAGCCGGATAACCCTGTCGTGAGAGTTCTTAAGCTCTACTTCTATCTTATCCATCCTTTGTTTTTGTTCGGTTTCTTGCTTTTCACTTTTTTGTTTCATTTCTTGGATTGTTTCATCTCTGGCCTTCATGAGCCTTTGAACCATAATCCAAACAACAGGGAGAATAACAAGATTAACTACCCACCAAATTGATATAGTTTCCATACTTACCTTATTCTGAGCTTGTGGTTGGAATTTTTATAACAACAGGATCAATCACAACAGGATCTTGTATGATAGGAGTAACTACATAAGGTACATCGTTTGTGATCACAGTAGGCTCAACAACAGTTGGTTCTACAATCTGTGTTGGGTTTTGCACTACAAGGGGATCTTTCTGAAGTGATAATGCCCCACCTACTGCTGCACCTGTTGCCTCTACAAGATTTTTAGCCGCTGCCCCACCTGCAACAATAGACCCTATCTGCACCGCCCCAGAGACAACCGTCTGAAGCATCCTTGCGTTCTGGTCTACAGGTTGTGACAATGTTGGCATAGATACATTGGGATTTGCTACTGTTAGTTTATTAAATACACAACCTGTCTCTGGACATGATATTGTCAATAAGTCCTTGGATTGTGCAGTTATATACGCTTGAGTTAGTGCCGTTTGATTTGCACTAAAAGATTCTTTTTGTTTTTCAGTTAGAGATGAGCAGCCGCTAGCTGTCAATAATAATACTAAAGTAGCTATTGCTAATTTTTTCATAATTACACCTTCTGTAATAGTTATTAATAGTTTAATATGTCGCTAGCTTGTTGCTGTGTTAACAGACCTTTATTTTGTAACACTGCAACACCTTGGATAAATGAAATGTCGTCTCTGCTTAGAATGGGTGCTGACCTCATATCACCCATAATTGTCTTAACTTCCACGTCTGTAGACTCTGCTGATTCAATTGCCACCCTGACGCTGAACGGCAACGACTCCCGCAATTCCCAGAAATTTTTATAACGTGCAGGATGTAAAACAGCATCAATGTCTTCTATCAGGCTATGACTCTGCCCATCAATTGCAGTTGTCACTGATACAATCAGATACCCATCAATAGTTGATATGATTGACCCATGATCTGCGATAGCTCTACCAAAACTGTCATTCTTAACTCTATAATAAAACATTACTCAGACTCCGATAATAATATAGCTGGTTGATTGACTGTTGAAGAACCATAATCAAATTTAGAAAACAAGAACGTACCAGAGTCTCCGGTATTGTTATATATTGTGCAGATACCACCTGAGATTGGATTTACTGATAAATAAACCTGATCGTCGTATCCAGGAAAACCCCCAGACGTTGCACTATATTTTATAGTTGATGAAAAACCATCATACACATATAGTGTTCCTGATCCGCCTGTTGCATTAAATTTAATTAAATCCCCAGATTTGTCTACTGCAATAGAGTCACTAGCAACAATACCCAGCGCAACTGTATCTTTAATAGTATCTGTCTTACCATCAAATCTGATCACATTTCCCGACGTAGCATCAGCTATAACTAAATCACCACCGATAAAAGTGATGCCGACAATATTAAATGTCCCTGCTGTGTTGATGGGATTATTAACACCCGTGGTTGTTCCTGTCGTTGGGTGATATAATACAGAGCTTCCAGTCGCATTGCATGTAACTAACTCATCAGTGTCGTATCTGTAGGAGAATCCAACATTCAATGTTGATGTTGTTGAAATCCATGTTGACGTATCTCTCCAACCCTCAAACACACCTGTAACTGTGTTGTACTTATAGTAATCTGTTGTTGCGTTATCCAGTTTAACTATATAATCCCCGTTTGGCATATAAAATGCACCGCGAACGTTAGTTAAACTTACAGGGTTTGGCAGTATATCTGCTGTTGATGTAATCATATACGGCGAGTTTTGATACCGCATCACAGATCCATTCAAATATAACCCATCTGTCGCATCAAAAAAACGGCCTTGCTTTCCGATAGTTAAATATTCCCAATCTACGCCATTTTCTGAGTATTCAATTACAGTACCTTGAGGAGATAAACAATGAAAACTCTTTGTCTGGCCTCCAAACAATTTATAAGGTATCTGTGCTGTCTTGTTGTCCTCTCTTATTTGAATTAATTTCCCACCACCAGACGCTGCACTTGCAGCCCAAGGTGCAAAATCCCTGTAGTTACTCATTAAGCAATCCTCCAAGTAGATCCCGTGTAGATCAAATATGTACTAATATTGTTATCAGATATAGTCATGTTTTCTGCAAGCCCCATAATAGTATTACCATTTCTTGAAACAACAACGGCATTTGTTGCAAAGTCACCTCCAGCACAAAAAAGAAAAACTTTATTCCCTTCGACTGGTGTTGCTGGAAGGGTAATAAGGACACTACCCCCAGAAACATCAATTCCAATATTATCCCCATCTGATACTAGAAGATCTTCACTTATTATTGTGATAGTATTAATACTCTCTAGTTGAGCAATCCTAGAAGTGTTGTTGATAATTTCAGTGTTGAGGTTGGAGAAATTATTATCTACCTCATTCCACTCTAATTCAGAACCCTTTACTAATCTTAGTGTTAATGTTGCCATTAAGTTTCAACCCCTGTAAATTGATAAAAATCTAAAGCCACCCACTCTGGCTCCCACGTATCTGTCCCAGAAAAAACATGAGTATGCGATCCTGTAATATTTCCGTGATATACTTGAACAGATTCATATATATCTGTTGACAGGGGGAGAAAATCTCCCTCATGTTCGTGCCCACCACTCGCTAAAGTGAGTCCTGTCCAACTCAGTGAGTTATCACCTTGCTTGATGTTTGTAGTTGAACTATTGGTAATTTCCACAAACCTCCCACGCAAGTCGGGAGTTCCGAGAGTTCCATCACAAACAGACCAACCTGATGGCATTTGAGTACCTTCTGTTACTGGCAGAATAACACCCTGTCTTAATGGAAAATCGCCGCTGGCGGTATATAACAAGACAGTACTTCTTATTGGGTTTGTAGTAATATCAACATTAACAATGTGATTGTGCCCACCTGCTTCTACATAGTCAAACTTGACAATGTCTGTAGAATCACCAAGAACTTTTCCGTCCAACACTGGTGCATGTAGATGATTTGGTATGTCATCTGTTGTTATCTGAACCGATGTTGTGTAAGAGCCTTTTGTTGGTTGATTTGTCCCAGCTTTTAATAGGTGACTGTTGATAGTTGTTATTTGTTGGTATTCATTATCCGTAATCAACTTACCTGTGAGAACTCCAAAATTACTAGGAAGTTCATTGTGAGTGGTTGTAGCCCTAACAAGAGAGAACTCTTTCGTTTTAACTGATGGAGCAATAGTTGCACTGACTGTGTGTGAGTGTACGTCCTCAATTCCACCTTGAGTTGTTGGGTTGGTATCTCCGCCAACTATATCAACAGAACCTCCCAGCAATGTGTTCATAACACTTCCTTGGTGTGCACCACCCAGCGAAGAAACATCACTCAAATTATATTGAGAATCACCACCCTCCCCTGTAATGGTGTCACTAGATCCTCTTAAATATTTGCCGTCTGCGAGTGTGAAATCTTCCCACCCAGTTGGAGTATCGCCTTCAAGTTTTATTACAATAGCTCCTACAGGAACAACAGTTGTCTCTGGCGGTGTGAAGTTTTCTTCGGGATACGCATTATCAGAGTACCTGACACCAGTAAACTGATACCTACCTTCTGCCACTAAAGATACAGACATGACGCGCACAAGGACATTTAAACCCATATCTGGGATAATTAATGATACAACATCACCAACCTGTGTTGTCACAGATAAATCAAAAGAACTCCAAGTGTAGTTTCCACTTATAAATGGCCTATACAACCTAGAAAATGCTTTTCTGTATGCCTCTGTTTCCCTAAAGATACCATCAAGAGATACAGATGAGAGGATTTCTGAAATATCCCCTAAGTTTATATCTGGAAGTTTTAGGCTTTCTGAAACTACCCCCCAAGGTTCATCATAAGAAATCTTGTCTGTATACCGCACTTCTATCGAGTTTGGTATTGAAGATACATCTCCTACAGACATGGAAAGTGATCCTGCTAGTATATTAGAACTATTATACTCAAAACTTGATAACTCCCTTCTGTCTGGTATCAACTTAACAACATCACCTTCTAATGCAATGAAGCACTCTGCATACTCTGCAAGTAATTGTACATAACTCCAAGACTTTTGTGTCCTAGTTAATGCTATACCTATCTGACACCTTTTGTCCCCAGATGGCATAAAATCATCATTGAAGTTTGCTGCGGATGATACGTTCGAGGTAAGCATTCCGCAACCGTACTCTTTGTTTGTTATAAAATCATTTAGACAAAGTGCTGTGTTATCTGAATAAGCAGTAATGTCTGTCCTTGGGTCATAAATCTTCTTACCTCGAATGACGCCAGTTATTTTTGGAATCTTACTATAGGATGTTGGGATTGAGATAACAGAGTATGCAATACCAAGTAAACTGTCAGTATATCCAGAGATATTTGCAGATAATGTTGCATCTGCAAGTTGTGATTGAGTTCCAGTGTAGTTAGTTATAGTTGCACCCAAAGGTGGTGCACCATCCAACAAAACTTGAATCACAGAATCTACCTCACCATGGCACCAAGCAACACCAAGTACCAAATTAGATCCAGACGTTGTTACTGCGAAGACCTGTGCTGGAACTTGAGCTTCACCATAAACTATAGGAAGTGTTGCACCGTCGGCTGCTACAGTTAATTTTTCAACCCTTGTGTTTGTGCTATTTATAACAGAAGCTGGGAGTTTGTTGCCAGTGCCTGATATTGTGCTAACTGGTGTCGTGGATGAGATATAAGCAGGAAGTCTTGGATTAAATGTCAAGTTACCCTCTTACCTTGTAATTGTATTTGACAATGAAAATAGTCTGGAGCTGGCCTAATGAATTTAGGTTCAGCCTCAAACAAAACTTCATATGTATGTTCATCTACAGCACATGTTATTGTATTTTTATCATTCTTATATAATCTCCAAAAATCTTCGATAAAAGACTTTTCATCTCTTGTTAAAAATTCATACTCCACAAAAATGCTGTAAACAGAGCTTGCATATAAGTTTCTACCTTTTAAATCACCACCTATGGAGTAGTCTAAAGTAATCCCAGTTAGTGGTTCCACTTTTGAATTATAAGACTGTGGATAGTCTGGAAAAAAAGCCATAAATTTCTCCTAATTCCCTCTTGTTAATTCTAATGTATCCCCGTTCCATTTTATGACAGTACCTTCAACTGGGATGTGATTAAATGTTGGTGACTGCATCCTGATCCTTGGTGAAAATTTAGAAGTCATCTCTGGCCTAGAGAGGTTGAAGACAACCTGTTGATCAATATTGTTTGCACTGGAGACAGTCCCTGAAAACAACTTGATAGTTGTCACCACCTTGGAGGGTTCTGTATACTCTGTTTTGGTGTAACCAGATTTCACATACCCTTTTTTAACATAACGACCTGTCGTGTGTGCATCTGGTTTAAAAATCGCCAACCAAATGTTACATACAGCACCTCTCCATTCAGAATCAAGAGATGTTGTTGTATACCTCCCTGTAGAGTTATCTAAAGCGATCTGTGCAGTCTCCCAGTTAGAAGAGGAAGCTACCTTAACGGCAGCCTCCACCCATGCCTCGCCAAGCGCGGATAGCGATTGATTCGTAGACATAAACCTAGAATCCCCATAATCCAACTCCACTAAGTAACACACAGGGACAATATCACTAGATAATACCTGAATAGCTTCTGGAGTTAAGTTATCTAGAGAAGACATTATCCGTTCCTCCTTTGTTTACGTTTGAAGCTGCCATTGCGCTTGTTGCTGCACTAATAACATTAGCCGCTCCAACTAATGCACTAGCTGCTGTAGACAGATCTGTGGCAGCAGCCTTCATATTCTCTGCGGCTTGGATATTCAATTGCGCTATTTTTTCGTCTGATGCTTGAGATGCCTGAACGCCTTCCTGAACAGAACCTGTTGTTAACTCAGTCAGCCTGTCTCTTGCAATCTGAGCAACATCGTCTAGGTAAGTTATAAAATCTTCGCCTAATCTATTTCTCTGGAAGTCATCAAGTGAGCCCCACATATTACTGACAATACTCTCAATCTTATCTGTTGCAGCCAAGATAGCTGAAGGGTCAGTCATTGTTGAAATAGTGTCAGATAATGCCTCAGCCTGCCCCTTTCTAAATGTGTAGAGATCCTTGTCAGACATAAGGTCTTCACGTATCTTCTGAGAAAGGTTTGTCAGTGGTTGAAGTCCCTCATACATGCTCTCAAGAGAGTTTGTAAAGGTAAGAACTCCCTCGGACAGAACCATCAATTGTCCATAAGCAATCTGACCTGCCTCTGTTGTCAGGTCTAAAGAGTCTAATAGTTCTGTGAAACTATCTTTTGTAGTTGGGAGTGCATAACCTAAATCAGCAAATTGTCTTGAGATAATCTCAACTTGTTGTAAGAACTGAAGACCTGCTGTGTTGTTAACAAAACCGTTTTCATATGTTGTAGATGCCGCAGTGAATCTACTCAGATCTCCAGCACCTCTTATTATATTCTTACCAGCGTCAATCATATCTTGACCAGTAAGGTTCATGTTCTGCCCAAGGGTGTCAAATGCACTTGTGACAACCACAACTTCCATATTGATTCTTCTTAAGGTTTCAATGAAGTTTTCATTCCCCTCTTTATTGTTGTCTGCGATAGCAACAAGATCGTCTGCAACAACACCGAGAGATTCAACAGCACCTTCAACAACATAGATAGAACTAATAACATCTGCTGCAAATGTCTCTAAGTTAAGGTCTTTAACACTTGTCAATCTATCAACAAACTCTTGTGGAATTATTTGTCCAAGTATTTGAGAGTAGCGGTTTATCAACTGCTCTTCTGGTGTTTCACCTTCGTTTCTTCCATCAACACGACCCGCATAAGAACCTTCAGGTAAGAATCTCGTGGTTAACGTATCAGCAATCAATTTGGTGGTGTCTTCACCAACAGCTTCTGCTATTGATTCGTCAAGCAAAGACACAAAGTTGAATATTGTACCTAAGAACTCTTCATCAACCTTTTTAGAGAAGCTATTGTCAAGTGTCCCAAAACGGCCAAAGGCTGTTTCAATCCAAGCACCAAACTGTTCTTCAAATGTTCTTGTAACATCCTCACCAGTTGCCATATCACCTGCAACACCCCAACCTTTATCAGACTGTGTTACATCAAAACTTACACCTTCTTGACCAGATGCAGCTTGTGCAAATGTCATTGTAGCTGGAGAGCCTTCAAAAATATCTCCAATAATACTGGTAGCCAACAAAGCTGGGATAGCTGTTGTCATGATGCTTCCGACACCACTAACAATACTTGACGTCAAATTTGAAAACAAACCTGCATTAGGTGTGCCCAATGCTTCACTTGTCAATGCCCCAAAGGTTGCATCACCTCCTGTCTGTGCAGCCAACATAGCTGCTTGCTGTGCAGAAGCACCACCAGAAGCAAAGAAGTTGAACCCTTGCAACATAGCACTAGGACTAAGGCCACCTGTTAACAGACTTGATGCAGAAGATAATAAATTCCCACCACCAAACAAACCACCGCCACTAGAAAGCGCTGTACCTGCTATATTCAACCCTGAAAGAGAATTTGCAATTGGAATAACAATTTTATTCTTAAGTGCATCCAAGGCCATTTGTTTTAAGGTTTCTTTGAAGAACTCTCTAAACGAAGTCATTCCATCCATAGCTGCTTCAAACCCATCCATGAAGGTGCTTGCAATGTTTTCCGACAAATCTTTCCTTTCTTCTAGATTTTTGTTTACGCTTTCAAGGGTTTCTTGCATAGTTGAGTAGGCGTCTGCTTCTGCAAGAATTGCCTTAATATTATCCTGTGATAGTTCAACTCCAGCGGATGTCGCCTGATTAATGGCATTTGTTAAGACCTCTCTCTCCTTAAGCTGCCTCTCACTCAGTCTTAGTGCAGAAGTCTCTAGGCCAAGATTATTAATTACGCTGTCAGTAATTGACTTAGCGGTTACTTCATTTTTTGTCAGTTCGAGAATCTCTTTGTTCTTTTTATCAAGAGCTAGTGTCAGCAACTCTTCTTTTTGAATTCGAGTTGACGTTGACTTATTAATATCCTGAACAAGATCTTCATAATCTAGCTCAATCTTAACAAGAGGTTTGAACTGTGACAATATATCTTTATATGACTTTAATTTTGTTTTTGTGTTGGTTATTGTTGTCTTACTATTTTTCCCTAGCAGTTCATTATATTTCCAAAGTGCATTTGCTTCGTCTATTATCCTTATAGCAAGATCTGATGTCACCACCCCAAGTTCTTTCTTGGCAATATTTAACGCATTTGTCATAAACTCATGTTTAAATTTAGCCTCGGCTGACATGTTTTCAGCTTCTATCTCAAGCCTAGTTGCTGCGATAAATTCGTTAACACTTTTTGTTGCGCTCGCTATTTTCTGCTGTGAAATATTTCTTGCAGCATTAATTGCATTCATTGGTAATAATAAATCTGAATAGGTATCAGTTAACCTTTCTATATCATCCCTTAAGGTGTTTTCTGCCTCACTTAAAGTCTCTACAGATTTTTTTATCTGGAGGTATGACATACCGAGTCTTCTGTTCTGTTCAGCATTCTCTATTATTACGCCATTGTACCTTACACCTTGCTCCTCTATGCTTTGTAAAGCGTCTCTGAAGATTTCCCCTTTCTCTGAAATAATGCTTAAGGATTCTTTCTGTTTATCAATAGCTTCTGAGACTGCATCTATGCTATTAACTTGGCCAGATGACGCCAGATCAGACATAACACCCTTAACGCCTGCTATCTCTTCATTGAGTATTTTAGCAGAGGCAGCAACCTCATCAAGCTTAGTCCGTGCCTGAACAAGAGCACCTGCTGCCAAACCAGAAGCCGTTGCTACAGCAGCAATACCTGCAACTATCGGTGCAAAAACAACAGCTCCTGCAACTACAAGAGCACCTGCTGTTATCCCAAACGCTGTAAGTCCTGCAACCCACCCAGCCAACACATCTTTATTATCTTTCAGGTAATTAGTTAGATCTAAAACATTTTCACTGAATGTTTTTGAAATACTAGATGCTTTATCTAATTCCCCCAGACTTACCCTGATTGTGTCTGTAAGCGCCACAAACGATTGGGAGATTGTCCTTGTAGCCTTGTTGAAGTCTTCATCAATAACATCCCTTATCTTTAAGAAGCCTTCTAAAACAAGATCTGTTGTTATAAGACCTTCTTTGGCTAAAGCCTTCAAGCTGGACATTGTTACATTTCCGAGCTGTCCTGTTGCTGTAAGTGCTTTTGCTAAAGATTGTGCCAGTGCTGGTGTTTGTTCTATGATTGAATTAAGTTCTTGTGCAGATGCACTGAAGTTAGATCCTAATGCCTGTGAAAACTGCAACATTGCACCTTGTGCCCCTTGCACAGATGCACCTGACATAGCTACAGACTTAGATACTGACTCTGTTATGCTTAATAACTCCTCTTGGCTTCTTCCGTATTCCCCATTTATCCTAACCAATTTGGAGTAGACATCAACAGTACCTTCTAAGTCTGATCTTGATGCAACTGACACATCTAGAAGCTCTCTTGTTGCTCTTTCTAAATTCGTTGTCTCACCAGAAACTACAGCTATTTTATTCTGAAGGTTTGTGTATGTATCTAAGAACAAAGCAGCTTCCCTAGCTGCCATTCCAAACCCAACACCAGCGATAGCAGAGGACAGTGAGCCTAATCCGTTTGTCAGAGAATCCACACTCCTTCTTGTGTTTTGTAATCTTTTCTCAGTAGCCCTTAGCTTCTTGTCCATAGATTCAAGCCGTTGAGTTGCCAAGTTCAACCCTTTGGCTGCATCTTTCATGGTTCTTGACAAGCTTGCAAAAGAAGTTCCAAGTTCCTTGGTTTTGTCGTTGGTTCTCCCTAACTGCTCTGCAATCTTTCCTGCATTGTTCTTTAGTGGTGTAAATTCTTTATTAACAGCAACCAATCTATCTCTAAAGAAGTTCATTGATTTAGAGGTCTTATCTGACTTGCTCCCAAGTGTGTTTAGATTAACACCTAATGTTTTAGCACCGTCTCTTGCTTCCCTAAAAGCATAATCTGCATCTAAAGAAGATAACGCTGCTTTCTCAACACCAGAGGAGAACTTAACTAAGTTTGGATTAGCTGATTTTATTGTATCTCTGAAATCTTTTGTGTGAGAATCAAGATTCCCTAATCTCGTCCCTAATGCTCCTGCGTTTTTATTAACAGCAGTGAAACCAGTTGATAACGTTTTGGCTCTATCATTTAAATTAAGAAAAGAGTTTGACGCTCTATCAGATGAATCACTTACTGTCTCAACAAAGGTCTTGATTGCTGTGTTAGACGTCTTTAATGAATCTCTTAGTGTTGCAGACGCTGTTGTAGTTTCTTGGAATTTGTTTTGAAGGTTGGTGAATGATGAAAGGCCTCTATCAACACTTTCTACAAAATCTTTCATGGAGTTAGCAGATGCCATTAAGTTCTGTTGAAAAGCCGCAAATGAAGAATTCTTTAAGTTATTATCAAATGAACTAAATGCACTGCCAAAACCATTAAGTTGCTGGGTTAATCTTTCAAATGCACCTGATGCCTTGTCGCCAGCATCACTAACATCATTTGCATATTTGACGGCCTCAGAAGCACCTTTCTTTGCTCCATCAGCCGATATGGTTAACTCTAATCTCTTTTCCATAATCTAACCTATATTTTAGGCAATAAAAAAGGGATAGCTTTCACTATCCCTTTGAAGTTTTTGACTTATCACTGTTTAGTTTTTTGATGTAAGCTGCATCTATTCTATTTATAATATGGCAGAAGGATTCCAAATCATGTATAATATCAAAAACCAAACCGTAATTTATTATCTCACTTAATGGGATTGCACCAACACCAAATCCAGTTGATCGCGAAGGACTTAGCAGATGGAATGTGCTTAAATACCAAACTGTTTCAGCATCTAGTTCAGGTTTTTGTTTGAGTGGTTTAGGTTCTTCACCAAGCTTTTCAGCAACTGCTTCTAGGAAGGCTGGATGATCAGCTTTTGTTCTTCCTTTATTATCTTGCTTAGGTGCTATGTCCATCTGCCACTCAAGGGCTGCTATTACTTTCCCGAAACTTCGGAAATCTCTTCACGACGGAAGTTGTCAAATTCCTGAGAAAACTCAGACACAAAATTGCGAAGTTCTTTGTTTTTAATCAAAGCTGTTTTTGCGATCTCTTTAGAGTAAGTTACTTCTTTTCCTGTAGAATCTCTAACCTTTTTCCAATCAAGCAAAACAGCTTCTGCCATTGCTTCACATGTTAAATCAGCACTAACTTCTGGGTCTAAACCACCCTTTTCAATTTGCTTCTTGTATGGCTTAACAAGACGTGAAACTGTTCGGATATACTTGGGGTTATCAGATGCTGCAATTAGAAACTCAGAACCGCCATATTTAACCCATGTGCCGTTTTCTTGCTTGTTATCATCAAATGAATCAATATTAAACATTGTTTTATCTCCGTCCGCTTGTCCGTTAAAATGAGATGAAGCCGACACGGACGAATCGACAACACCTCAAACTTCAGAGCCTAGAATTAAACTCTTGTGATTTTTAAGTTAGTTCCTTCAGTAGCGTCTGCAAGAGCTGTGAAGTTAATTGTGTGCATAACATCGGTATCAAGACCACCAATCATAGGTGTGTCACCAGACAATCGTGCATTTGGAATCAAGAAAGTATATGAGTTGGTTCCATCAGTCACTGTGTACTCAAGTTCAATAGATGAGTTAGCCAATGAAACACCATACAAATCAAAAGAATCAGGAGAAGCATAGACTTCCATTGTTCCTGTGATTGTAGAAGAGCCTTTGTTCTGGTCTGAAGGTGCAGCGCTTCCAATACAGTTTTGTTCACGTAGGTTGTTGTTAACATCTAGTGTGATTGTCTGAATGCAGACGTTGGTTGCAACACCGTCAATCTTAACATTAGACACATCAGATGAAGCATTAAGAACTGAAGTTGTGGTTGCAGCATTTGTGCTACCTGTACCTACAGCAGATGTTGAACCTACAGTTGAACCACTGCCAGCAAAGGTGAATGTGCCTGTAACAATAGAGCCGAATGCAAGTGACAATGACCACTGACCTACACGCATACCTTTGAATAAAGCAAAGCGTGATATATCTCCAAGTTCTTTTTCAATAGAGAAAGAGCGATCTACAAGACCAGTTTTTAGAACATCTGTTGTCCAAGTGCCACACATTGCAGCTTCAATTAAATCATCAAACGTGTCTGTTGAAAACTCAAGATCAACACCACCAGAGATTGTTTCATTAACTTTCTTCAGGTCATTGATTAAACGGTCAGAACGAATCTCAGATGATTGTACAGTAACAGGAGAAGCTGTTAATGATTCACCAGTGAAACGCAGCAAGTCCCATGTACCATTTGTTGGTGTAGTTCCGTAAGTGACTTCTGAAATATAGCGGAGTAAACCACGATTAGAATCAGACATTATTTCCTCAAAATTTTAAATTATTAACTGTCTAAGAAAGGGATGCTAACAACCAATATAAAGTATTCATCATCAACACCAACTTCATGTAAGGATGCCTGTCTTGTTGTAACAGTTCCTATCCGTTTTCTTTCTAATATATCTGCTGAAATGTCAGCAAGACGGTATGCTTCTTTTGTCCCTTTTAAGACAGGAACTCTTATAGTGACTCTAACCATACCTGTGTGTCTGGTTTTAGTTCCGTCACCTTTTATTATTGAAAATGATTTTCCAAAACCAACACTGAATTTAACAAAAGGTTGTGACCTATCACCTACAAACTTAATGTTTTCGTATTCCGTTTCAGTCTCTGAATAGTTATCAAACCAGTGTTGTGTTAGTGTGTCTTTTATATATTTTGCATTAGAAGCCATTACAACCTCTCTATGACACGATTACCATCAAACACAGATAATTCAAAATAACCATTAGGTGCTTTTCTTGAATAACCATCAAACTCAATTAAATAGTTGTACTCTGTATTGT
>Ga0193962_1000119_pt1 | contig 34303 bp, 29 predicted proteins | sample FB_5_MG_FD_140335 | JGI IMG/M metagenome (GOLD analysis project Ga0193962, IMG submission 140335) | Microbial mat bacterial communities from the Broadkill River, Lewes, Delaware, United States - FB_5_MG | ecosystem: Environmental > Aquatic > Freshwater > River > Microbial mats | place: USA... | reverse complement strand
TTGTTTCTCAAAAAGATATTCATCTTTTTAAGGCACACTTTTTACATACAAGCTTCATCTAATCCAACCTCTGTTGGCTTACATGAAGCTTTTTTTTTGCCTGGGGTTTTACAATCCTTCTTTTCCATTACTCTTTTTATTTATTCTTTTTACTCTCTATTCTTTCTTTTCTCTTTTTATTGAATTAATTTATTTTAACTTCTTGGTTTATAAATTAAATCTGCTTATATTTATTTATATTTGAGTAAATTAATCTTTTTTGGAAGAGATATAGTTGATATTATTTATATTTAGAGGCATAAAAAAAGGCCTAATATAATAATTAGACCTTTTTTTAGTAGAGATTTAGTTTTTATTCTTTTATTTCTTTAATTTCAATTGAAGTTATTTTATCATTTTGATTGATTGAGTCTAATATTTCAAAACTTTCGTTATCATTTTCTTCAATCTCACCAAATACTGTATGTTGACCATCTAAATGTGGGCATGGTACAAAACAGATAAAGAATTGACTTCCACCAGTGTTTGTTCCTGCGTGAGCCATTGCTAAGCTACCTTTTTTATGTACTTGTTTATCAGCATCTGTTTCACATTCAATTGCCCAATCTGGACCTCCCATACCTGAACCTTCTGGACAACCACCTTGTGCCATAAATCCTGGAATTACTCTGTGGAAATTTAAATCATTATAAAAACCATCATTTGCTAATGTTGCGAAATTTGAAACTGTATTTGGAGTTTCATTATTGAAAAGCTTAATCCAAATAGTTCCTTTCTCTGTACTTATTTTTGCATATTGAAATTTATTTAATTCATCTTGCGAGTATTCATAATTTTTTAATTCTTTTTTCCCTAATCCAAACATTTTTATCCTTTTATTTTGTTTTTGAAATTATATCTTTTTTTGGTGTAAGATAGTTTAATTTTACTAAGTTATTTATTACCTCTTTAAACACAGGAACTGCTGACCATGAAGCATAATGATAATACCAATATTTACCCGTTGAAATAGGATTTATTACAGTAACTCCTATTGTATAAGATTTTTCTCCATCATTTACAAAGCCAAAAAATGATGAAATATATTTTTTTAAATATTTTCCACCACGTGCAATTTGAGCTGTTCCTGTTTTTCCACCAATTTCTAATCCTTCAATTTTTGCTGCTTTTCCCGTACCTACAGCAACTGTTTTAATAAGAAGTCTTTTCATTTCTTCTGCAGTTTTTTCACTTATTATTCTTTCATCTTTTAATAAGTCTTCTTTATATTTATCTCCATCTACTTCTATATGAGAAACAATTTTAGGAGTAACAGATATACCTTTGTTATTAAATACAGAGTATGCTTTTATTAATTGCATAAAAGTTGCTGTCATTCCTTGTCCATAAGAAACCGTAGCTTTAAATACATTATCTTCATTTTTTTTGTCATTAGCAGAAAATTGCCATATTTTTGGCATTACACCTTTTTTTTCGTAAGGTAAATCAATTCCTGTATTTCTTGTAAATCCAAATCTTTTCATACCTTCAAAAAATTCTGGACCACTTAATCTTTGTGCATATTGTAATGTTCCTATATTTGAAGAATAGATAACTATATCATCTAAGGTTAAATAATGTTTTTTAAATCTATGGTCATCTTTAATAGACCAACGTCCTAATTTATATCTACCTCTTGGCCATTCACCTTTTTTATTTGCTTTTCCTTTAGTATTATAAGCAAATAGAAGTTCATCCTTTTTGATTCTATTTTTATCTAATACTAGAGCTATTGACATAGGTTTGACAATTGAACCTGGCTCAAACTGATATTCAACTGCATTAACATTTAATGAAGGAATATCTTTTTGATAAATTTTTTCTGGATTAAATCTATTTGAAGAAGCTAAAGAGATAATTTTTCCTGTATTACTTTCCATAATTGATACTATTACTTCATCAGCAGATAGTTTTTCTTTATATATATCTAAAATCATTTCATTGTTTTTTTGTAATTTTAGAGGAATATTTAAAACTAAATTTGCTCCATCCACTCTTTGCTTAATTACCGATTCTTTATTGAAAGCTATATATGAAAGAACATCTCTTTTTCCACTTAAAATTCCATCTTTTGAATTATTTAAAAGTTCGTCAAATTTTTTTTCTAATCCTTTAATTCCTTTTACTTTTGTTTTTCCATTTTTTGATTCGAATTTAGTAATGTATCCAGCAACTGGAGTTAAAGTATCTTCATAAGAATAAATTCTTTTTTCACCACTTTCATTAATACTTAGGCCTCTAAGAATTTTGCCACCTTGAACTTTTCGTGATTTAAATACATTTAATTTTCGTAATTTAAAACCTAACTCTTTTAAGTTTTTTGCTGTTTTTGAATCAATATTATAAGAAAGAACTAAATTCCCCGGCGATTCTAGGGACTCTTCGATTTTTTTAGATATTTTTTTTACAGGAATATTGCTATATATTGAAAAAAGTTTTATAAAAAGTTCTTTTTTATTTTCATCCAAATGTCTAGTATCAATAGACGCTTTATATATTTTTTTTGATGTAGTAATTTTAAAGTTATCAGAACTTATTATATCTCCACGAACGGATAATTCTTTTTTCGAAGTTTCTAAAGAGGGCAATCTTCTAAAATTTTTCATGGTATCAAATACTGAAAATAATAAGATTGAAAGTAAAAAAAGTATAAATAGAAATAAAATCACAATTTTCTTGACTTTATTATCTTTTTCTTCTGTAATTGAAGGCATATTTATCCATAATGTAATATAATAAAAAATGCATTCTAACAAAAATCAAATTAAGAATAACAATATTAAAAATCAAATTTATGAAGCTGACTATGTTCTATTTTTATTAGTCTCTTCTCTTATCGTGATTAGCATTGTTTTTTCATACTCTTTATCAATATATACTGTGGAATATTATGGTTATAACCAATTTCACTTTTTCTTTAGACAATTGCTTGTTGGAGTTTTATCTATTATTATAATGTGGCTTTTTTCTATAACAAATCCAGAAAAAATTGTAAATAAAGTTGGTATGGGTTTTTTTATATTCTTTTTTATTCTTATGGCAATTATGCCTCTTTTACCTAGTTCTTTAGTTACTGCATCAGGAGGGGCAAATAGATGGATTAGATTACCTGGATTTTCTCTTTCCCCTGTGGAGTTTTTTAAAATAGGTTTCATATATTTTCTTTCATGGTCTTTTCATAGAAGACTTATAGAAGTTCCCAGAAAAATAGGATTAAAACAAGAATACTTACTTCTTGCACCATATTTTCTTACTTTTTTTGTTGTTGTTTTTATTATTGCATTTTTACAAAAAGATTTAGGACAAGTTGTTTTATTAGGGGGTACTTTATTTATTCTTTTAATATTTGCAAATAGAAGTTATAAAGTTTTTTTATCTTTAGGTGTTATTGGTCTTTTAGCTTTTATAGGATTAATAATTGCAGCCCCTCATAGAATTCAACGTATTTATTCATGGTGGGCTATGGTTCAAGATGGAATCTTATCAATACTTCCTGATTGGGCTGAAGCTTATTTGAGAATTGATGAACTACCTGAACCTTATCAAGTTTCACATTCATTAAATGCAATGCATAATGGGGGAATTTTTGGGCAAGGAATTGGTCTTGGAAATATAAAACTTGGTTTTTTAAGTGAAGTTCATACAGATTTTGTATTAGCTGGAATAACAGAAGAATTAGGTTTAGTTGGTTTAATTTTTATTACAATTATTATGATTTTTATTATATTAAGAATATTTAAAATTAGTGGAAGAGTTGAAAATAAAATTTATCATTTGTTTACAATAGGTATTGCACTTATGATTATAATTGCATTTTTAATTAATTCTTATGGAGTTTCTGGAATGATTCCAATAAAAGGTATTGCAGTTCCACTTTTATCTTATGGTGGTTCTTCAATGCTTTCAATATCTATAGCAATAGGTTTAGTTCTATCAATTAGTAAATCAGTAGATATGAGTAAAAAGGTTAGGTAGTAGATGAAAGATTCAGTTGTAATTACAGGTGGAGGAACAGGTGGGCATTTAAAAGTTGCTGATGCTTTTATTAATGAGTTTAATAAAAGAGGAATAAAACCTATTTTTATTGGTTCGATAAATGGTCAAGATAAATCTTGGTTTGAAAATGATAAAAGATTAAAAGAAACATTTTTTTTGGATACTAAAGGTGTAGTAAATAAAAAAGGTTTGGGAAAAATTACTTCATTATTTCAAATATTAAAAGCAATGTATAAATGTTTTGGTATTTATAATAAACATAAGATTAAAACAGTAATTTCAGTTGGGGGATTTTCAGCAGCTCCTGCAACTTTTGCTTCAGTTTTATCTTTAGGATGTAAATTATATATTCATGAGCAGAATTCAGTAATGGGTAAATTGAATGAACTTACATCACGATTTGCAACAAATTTATTTTCATCTTTTGATGAAAATTCACCTATTAAAGATTATCCCGTATCAGAAGAATTTTTTTCTAATTCAAGAATTAGAGAGGATTTAAAAACCATAATATTTCTAGGTGGTTCTCAAGGTGCAAGAGCTATTAATGATTTTGCAGTTAAAGTTGCCCCAAGTTTAAATAAATTAGGTCTTAAAATAATTCATCAAACTGGTGGAGTTGATTTTACTAGAATTAGTGAAGAGTATAAAAAATTAGGAATAGAAGCAGATGTATTTGCTTTTACAAAAGAAATATCAAAAAAAATGAATGAAGCTGATTTTGCAATTAGTCGTGCTGGAGCTTCAACTCTTTGGGAACTTTGTGCTAATTCTCTTCCTACTCTTTTTGTTCCTTATCCCTATGCTGCAAAAGATCATCAATATACAAATGCCAAATTTATAGAGCAAAAAAAACTCTGTTATATTTGTAGACAAGATAAATTAAATGAAGAGTTATTACTTGAAATCTTAAAAAAAGACAATACTACAATTAGTAAAAGTCTTCTTACTTCTATTAAGAGTGATGCGGTTGAATCTATTGTTGATATTATTTTAACTAAAGAAAAAAGTAGTGATAAAAAATCACACTAAAGTAAGTAAGATAATACCAAATACAATTCTATAAATACCAAAAGCTACAAAAGTAAAGTTTTCTAAAAATTTCAAGAATAGTTTAATAGCTATATATGCAACTAAAAAAGAGACAATAAAACCAATAGCTAGATTTAAAAAATGTGCATTAGAAAAAAGTTCTTCATGATGCTTTAATAAATCATATGCTGTTGTTGCACACATAACAGGGAAGGCTAAAAGAAAAGAAAATTCAGCACTAGCCTTTCTATTAAGGCCAACTAACATAGCTCCAATAATAGAAGAACCTGCTCTTGAAGTCCCTGGAATTAAAGCAAAAATCTGTGCAAGTCCTATATATAAAGATTGCTTATAAGTAACATCTTCCACATCATTTGTTATATGTTTTGATTCATCATAAAATTTTTCAACAATTAAAAATATAATTCCTCCAATAATAAACATCACAGCAACAATTTGAAGAGAAAACATCGCTTTTATTTGAGATGAAAAAAGAAAACCAATAGAAGCAATTGGTAAAAAAGCTATAAATATTTTAGTCCACAAATCAATATGTTTGAATGTGAATTTACTAGGATAATTTAGTATTACTGCTAAAATTGCTGCAAATTGAATAATAACTTCATATGCTTTATTTACAGAACTTTGGTCAATTCCTAAAAATTCACTTGCTACAATTAAATGTCCTGTTGAGGAAATTGGTAAAAATTCTGTAATTCCTTCAATAATTCCTAATATGATTGAATCAAAAAATGTCATTATAAGCCTTTGTTTTTTGCTAATTTAAGAAATTTTTTTAATGCTAATTTCTCTTTTGTATTTATTTCATAATCTATTTTTTTTAGATATTCTAATATATGATTACTTGATATACCAGATCTTTTTGAGTATGAATTTAAAATATATCTTGGAATCTTTATATGCTTTTTATTAAAACCTTTTATGATTTTATTTAATACTTTTCCATTTTTAGAGTAACAAAGAGTTGCAAAGACAAAAGGTAATTTATATTTATCATTCCAAACTTTTGCTAAATCAATAAATTCATTATGTGGATTTTCATGAAAATACTTTAATGCTTTATCTCCAATAATAACTTGGCCTTTCAAGTTTAGGACTTTTGCTAGAGCATTTGAAGTCTCACTTTGAAAATCATCTCCTGGTTTTCCTGGAACTAAAATCACTGATTGAACATCTTTTTTTGCTACTATTCCCAAGTTTAGTCTTTTTTCATTTCTTGATGCTATTGAGGATATAAAAGCAGAATCTACTTTTCTTTTTTTAAATTTTTTATTTATATCAGCTGGGTACGATTTTTTATATTGAATAATCGATTTGACTTGAGTTGAAGCTATATTTTTTTTTATATATACGTGAAATGGTAATAAGTTAATAAAATCTATTTTTGCAAATATCATTGATAAAGGTCATCCTAACATTAAATTAAATTCGATATAATACTAAAAAATATGTAAATAAGGGGTTAAAATGGTTAAAGTTGAATTCTTGGGCCCAATCAATAAAGAGACAATAGAGGTTGAAATTAGTAACTTAAATGATTTAAGTGAAATATTAAAAAATGATACTTTAGTAGCTACTTGGTTAGATACTTGTGCTGTTGCTATTAATGATAATTTAATATCTTCAAGAGATGTTGAACTAAAAGATGGAGATAGAGTTTCTTTACTTCCTCCTGTATGTGGTGGATGATATGAAAAACTTAATATTGTGCGATGGACCATTAGATGTTAATTCAATAAATTCAAAATGGTTTAATGAGTTTAAACTTTCTAATTATGGTGCAATTATTACTTTTAATGGAGTAGTTCGGGACGAAAATGGAATAGATGGTTTAAGTTTTGATATCTATGAACCTATCTTAAATGCTTGGTTCTCTTCATGGGAAAAAAAAGCAAAAGAAAAAAATGCAATTGTTTTAATGGCTCACAGTCGTGGCGATGTGTTAAATCATGAAAGCTCTTATATTGCAGCTGTATGTTCTCCAAAAAGAAGAGTTGCTTTAGAAATGATTGATGAATTTGTCGAAGATTTTAAAGCAGCAGCTCCAATTTGGAAATATGATATTATTGATGGTAAAAGAATTTATGCAGAGGATAGAAGTACAGCTATAAAAGGTGCAGGTATACTTAAGTAATGGATAATATTTTAATTGTTGAAGATAGCAAATCTATTATAAAATCATTACAAAGCAATATTGATGAGTTAGGACATAATTGTATTGTTGCTAAAAGCTATAAAGAATGTGCAGAAAAACTTTTAGAATTTAAAGGAAATTTCAAAGTTGCTCTACTTGATTTGGGTTTACCTGATGCTCCTAATGGTGAAGTAGTTGATTTTGTAACAAAATTTAATATTCCTTCAATAGTTTTAACTGGTTCTAAAATTGAAGAACATGAAGAAAGATTTAGAAACAAAAATATTGTAGATTATGTTATTAAAGAGGGTAACTTTTCCATTAGATATGCTGTCTCTTTGGTTAAAAGAATTATTTCTAATGATAAAATAGATATATTAGTAGTGGATGATTCTAAGTCATTTTTACTTAAAGTAGATGAATTACTAAAAAGATATAAATTAAATACCCATATTGCTTATAATGGGGAAGAAGCACTCTCTATTTTGGAAGCTAATCCAAATATAAAATTAGTATTAACAGATTATTATATGCCTAAAATGGATGGCTTGGAACTTACGAAAAAAATTAGAAAGAAATATAATAAAGATGAATTAGCTATTATTGTCACTTCTTCAGATAGTAATAATAAGGTTGCTTCAAAATTTTTAAAGTATGGTGCAAATGATTATATATATAAAACATTTACTACAGAAGAATTTTACACAAGGTTAAATTCTAATTTAGAAATTCTTGAATTATTTAAGGATGTAAAAGATAAAGCAAATAAAGATTACTTAACTAGCATGTATAATCGAAGATATTTATTTGATTATGGAGAAGAGTTATTCCAACGAGTTAAACATAAAAAAAATGATTCTTTTTGTGTTGCCATCATTGATATTGATAAATTTAAATATATCAATGACACCTGGGGTCATGATGTTGGAGATATTGCAATAAAAGAGGTTCCTCTTATATTATCAAAATATGTAGGAGATAACTCTTTAATGGCCAGACTTGGTGGAGAAGAGTTTTGTATTCTTTTAAAAGATAGGGAAAAAGAAGAGATAAAAAAATTATTTGAAGAAGTTAAATGTGCTTTTGAAAATAATATAATAAAAACAAAAAAATGTGATTTATCTTTTACTGTATCAATTGGAGTTTGTACTATTTTAGAAGATAGTTTAACAAAAATGATTAATCATGCAGATGATGCATTGTACAAAGCAAAAAAAACTGGTAGAAATAAGGTTGTTTATTATGAGAGTTGATTTACATAATCATACAACTCTTTGCAATCATGCAGAGGGTACTATGGAGGAATATGTTAAAAAAGCAATTGAAATGAAAATTGATGTATTTGGATTTTCAGAACATGCCCCAATGGATTTTGATCCTAAATATCGCATGAATCTTGCATTAAAAGATTTTTATGAGAATGAAGTTAAAGATTTAAAAGAAAAATATAAAAATGATATTGAGATTTTATTAGCATATGAAGTTGATTTTATGCAAAATAGAACTTTAATCTTAGATGAGATTTTAAATTCAAAGGTAGATTACTTAATAGGTTCTGTACATTTTATACAAGAAAAAAATAACGATTTGTGGGGATTTGATAATCCAGAATTTATTGGCAAATATAAAGAAAAAAACATAGATGATATTTGGACTGATTATTTTACTGCAATAGAAGAGATGGCAAAGTCAAATTATTTTGATATTGTTGGGCATTTTGATTTAATAAAAGTATTTAAATATTTACCCAATAAAGATATAAGATTAATTGCAAAAGATGCACTTTTAGCAATTAAAAAATCAGGGATGGTTTTAGAAGTTAATGCCGCAGGATTAAGAAAACCTATTTCTGAGCCTTACCCATCTAGAAATTTATTAGAAATGGCATATGAAATGAATATCCCAATTACTTTTAGTTCCGATGCACACGCTGTTGAACAAATAGGTTTTAAATACGAGGAAATTATTCAATTGGTAAAAGAAATCGGTTATTCAAAATGTATCACATTTAGGAATAGAGATAAACACCTAGTTAGTTTTTAAACACTTTTTCAGTTAATACCTCATAAAAAATAATGTATTGTATATTTTTTATACAATTCATTTATCTTATATTTTTTTTATTTTGATACAATATTTATAATAATTTTAAGGAGTTTTTACATGGGTAAGTTTGTTAACAATACAGAAGAATTTTTCAAATATTGTGAAGAAAATGAAGTACAATTTGTAGATTTTAGATTTACAGATATGAAAGGAATGTGGCATCATATTTCATACATGATGAGTGCAGTTACTAAAGATCAATTACTTTTTGGTATGCCTTTTGATGGTTCATCAGTTGATGCTTGGCAACCAATTAATAAGTCAGATATGATTTTAAGACCAGATGTTGATACAGCTTTCTTAGATCCTTTTACAGCAGATTCTACAATAATTGTAATTTGTGATGTTTATGATATTTATAAAGGTGAAATGTATGAAAAATGTCCAAGATCTATTGCTAAAAAAGCATTAACTCACTTAACTGAATCAGGTGTTGGTGATGTTGCATATTTTGGTCCAGAAAATGAATTCTTCGTTTTTGATGATGTAAAAATCATTGATAACATAAATGAGTCATATTATAGAGTTGATTCAGAAGAGGGTGCGTGGTCTTCAAGTACAGATTATGAAGGTGGAAACATGGGTCATAGACCTGGAACTAAAGGTGGATATTTCCCTGTTCAACCTACAGATTCTATGGTAGATTTAAGAGCTGAAATGATGTTAGTTCTTGAACAAGTTGGTTTAGAAGTAATCTTAGGCCACCATGAAGTTGCACAAGGTCAAGGTGAAATTGGTATAGTATTTGGAGATTTAATTGAAGCTGCTGATAATGTACAAAAATATAAATATGTTTGTAAAATGGTTGCACATTTAAATGGTAAGTCTTGTACTTTTATGCCTAAACCACTTCATGGGGACAATGGAAATGGGATGCATGTACATCAATCAATTTGGAAAAATGGAAGAAATTTATTCTACAAAGAGGGTGAATATGGAAACCTTTCTGAAATGGCAAGACATTATGTTGGTGGGATATTTAGACATGCACGTGCAGTTGCTGCATTCACAAATCCAACAACAAACTCTTACAAAAGATTAGTTCCTGGATTTGAAGCACCTTCAATCTTAACTTATTCTTCTCAAAATAGATCAGCTTCTTGCAGAGTTCCTTATGGAGCAGGAGAAAAAGCTACTAGAATTGAAATGAGATTTCCTGATTCATCATCTTGTCCTTATTTAGGATTTGCTGCAATGTTAATGGCTGGTCTTGATGGGATTGCTAACAAAATTGAACCAATTGGTCCAATGGATGCAGATTTATATGAAATGCCTTTAGATGAGATTAGAGAGAAAAATATTCCTCAAATGCCTCATACTTTACGAGGTTCATTAGAAGCGTTAATAAGAGATAATGAATTTTTACAACCTGTATTTACAAAAGATATGGTTGATACATATCAACATTATAAATTTGATTCTCAGGTTATTCCTGATGAATCTAGACCAACAGCGTTTGAGTTCTTATCAACTTATTCTTGTTAAGAGTTTTTACAAATAATAAAAAAGGCTAGTCTTATTTAGACTAGCCTTTTTTTATGTAAAGTTAAAATAATATTCTTATTATTTTAAAATTCTATAACTTCTCCATCTGGGTTTTTATTCCTAATAGGAATTTGAATTTCAGGTAAAGGAGATAAATCTGTATAGTATTCTTTTCTACCATTAATAATTGATGTTTTAACATTATTAGGTATTTGAAAATTTCTTTCAATTTCAGGATGAATCTCTAAGTATTTTTTATAAAAATGAGAAAATGCTGGAGCTGCTGTTGAACCACCACCTTCACTTTTTCTCATTGGAGTATTATTATCATTTCCATACCATACAATTGTTTGTATAGTGGCAGAAAAACCGCAAAACCATGCATCGATGTTATCATTTGTTGTTCCTGTTTTTCCTGCTAGTTCAATTCCTTTTACCCTAGCTCTTCTTCCTGTTCCTCTTTTTACTGCATCACTTAGAATAGATTTCATTAAAAATATTTGCTCAGGAGAATTTACATAATGTTCAGTTTTTTCAAAATTTGTAATTTCACCTTCATTATTGATAATACTATTAATCATATATGGTGTAACTTGAATTCCATCATTTGAAAAAACACTATAGGCTTTACTTAAATCTATTGGAGAAATAGAAAAAGAACCAAGAGCTATTGATAAATCCCTAGGAATATCGGTAATACCATAAGATAGTAAACCTTTATACATATCTGCAATTCCAACGTCAGTAACAAGATTTATTGTTGCTAAGTTTCTAGATTTAATTAGAGATTCTCTTAAGGTAACAATACCTTTAAATTTCCCTCCATAATTTTTTGGTTGCCATTTTTTTTCTTCACCATTAACTTCATAATCATATGTTCTACCAATATCAATTAGTTGTGATGCAGGAGAAAAACCTAAGTCTAAAGCTGTTTGATATATAAAAGGTTTAGCAGCAGAGCCTGGTTGTCTTTTACTTTGAACAGCTCTATTAAAAGTTGATTCTTTATAATCTATACCACCAACAAGTGCTAAAATTTTACCTGTATTATTTTCTATTGAAATAATTGCTCCATTTAAATTTTCAACAAAATAGTTTTCTTTTGTTGGATTTCCATTTGAATCAACATTATTTCTAGGATTTTTTTGTAATTTTTTATCTCTTGCTAAAATGCCTTCATATCCAACTTTTAGCGATTCTTTTGCTATTTCTTGTGCATCTAAATCAATAGTTAAATTTACTGTATATCCACCAGTTTTAATATCTGGCAAATCTTTTTGTAAAGTTTTTAGTGCATAATCAATAATATAAGGTGCTTTGTTTTTTGTTAAAGTATCATCATAAATAGTTGGAATATAATTAATCGCGGTGTCATATTCGTTTTTATTTATCCACCCTAAGGTGTGCATTCTTTTAACAACTTGATTTGCTCTTGTTAGAGTAAACTTCAAATTTCTTGTTGGATCATAAAAACTAGGAGCTTTGGGTAGACCTACTAAAATTGCTACCTCTTTTATATTTAATTCATATAAATCTTTTCTAAAATATCCTTGTGCAGCTGTTTTAATACCATAATAACTGTGACCAAAATATACTTGGTTTAAGTATCTTTCTAAAATCTCTTCTTTTGTTAATATAGTTTCAAGTCTAATAGCAAGAAGAGCTTCTTTTATTTTCCTAAGAAGTTTTTTCTCTCTACTTAAAACTAAGGTCTTTACTAACTGTTGTGTTAAAGTACTAGCACCTTCAACCAATTTCATAGCTTTTACATCTTTTATAATTGCTCTACTTATAGCATCTGGATTTACTCCATTGTGTTCAAAAAATTGAGTATCTTCAATAGCTACTAAAGCTTCAACAATTCTAGCTGGTATATCTTCATATTTAACATATAATCTATGTTCTTTATCAAAAATATTAGCAATAAGTTTTCCATCTTTATCATAAAACTGAGTAGTCTTTGGCGGATTATAATTTACTACTTTGTCAATATCATGTCTAATATCTGTATAAAGTTGCAATAACCATCCAGCAGTACCTACTGCAATTAGTATTAAAAAAGTAAAAATATATTTCATCATATCTATTTCCTAAATTCTTTTTTTTCAAAAGTTGAATTAATAAGTTCTTGTGTATATTTCTCTTGTGGATTTTGTAAAATTTCTAAAGTGTTACCACTCTCAATAATGTTACCATTTTTTATTATAACAATTTCATTACAAATATTTTTAATAGAGTTTATGTCATGTGTTACAAATAAAATTAAAATATCGAGTTTCTTACTTAAGTCATTAATTAAATCAAGTATTAATTTTTTTGATGTTTCATCTAAAGCGGTTGTAGGTTCATCAAGAAGTAAGAGTTTTATATCATTACTTAATGCAATAGCAATTACAACTCTTTGTAATTGTCCTCCACTTAATTCGCTGGGAAATCTTTCTAATACAAACTCTTCTAATCCCACAAGATTTAAAAGTTTAATCTTTTTATTTTCATCACAAAAAAATTGTTTTTTTATTTTTGTCATTGGAGATAAAGAGGTAAATGGATTTTGTGGAATAAATCCTATATTCTTACTATCTAATTTAAAATCAGATTTAACATCAAATATTAAATCTAAATTAGAAGGAAGAAGATTTAATATGGATTTTAAAGTTAAAGATTTTCCACTTCCACTTTGTCCAATTAAAGCAGTAGAACTTTTTATAGTAAAACTAATATTCACAAGTTTCTCATTATTAAAAGAAATTTCTAGTTTTTTTATATCTACGCTTTTTGACATACTATATTAAAGCCTCATCCATTTCAAGAGGTTTTTCTACTTCCATTAGTTTTAAAATTGTTGGAGCTAGATTATTTAAACTTCCTGTTTTAACTTCTTTAATCTCAGGTGCTAATACAAAGCAGTAAACATCTCCTACTGTATGATTTGTTAAAACTTTACCATTTTCATCTTTCATCATTTCACAATTTCCATGATCACTTGTTAAAACTAAAGCATAATCTTCTTCTTTAGCTTTTTGAATAATTAATCCAAGTTCTTTATCAACAGCTTCAACAGCTTTTATAGCTGCTTCAAAAACACCTGTATGTCCTACCATATCACCATTTGCAAAGTTCACTACAATGAAATCTGTATTTGAATCCATTGCAGATTGAACTGCAAGTCCAACTTCTGGTGCAGACATTTCGGGTTTCAAATCATAAGTTGCAACTTTTGGTGAAGGAATTAAAACTCTACTCTCATTTAATAAAGGTTCTTCAATTCCCCCGTTAAAGAAAAAAGTTACATGTGCATACTTTTCAGTTTCTGCTGTGTGTAATTGATTTAATCCTGCATTTGAAATAACTTCTGCTAAGGTATTTTTAGGAGCTTCTTTTGGAAAAATTATTGGTAAGGGAAGATTTTTATCATATTGTGTCATTGTTGCAATATTTAATTGTTCATTAAACTTAGGGAATTCATTAAATTCACTATTTGCAATAGCATTTGACATTTCTCTCATTCTATCAGATCTAAAATTACAAAAGATTATCCCATCATTTTTTGAAAATCCATTATATCCTTCAAATGCACAAGGAAGTAGAAACTCATCAAAAATCTCTTCTTTGTATGAGTCTTTTATATAAGAAATAGCATCACTTGAAGTTTTAGGATTTGAAAAAGCCATTGTTTCATAAGCTTTTTGGACTCTATCCCATCTATTATCTCTGTCCATTGCATAATATCTTCCTGCAATTGTTGCAATTTTAATATCTTCATCACAAATATCAACTAATCTTTGTACATATTTTGAAGCACTATCTGGAGCTACATCTCTTCCATCAGTAATAATATGAAAAAAAACTTTTTTGGATTTAGCTTTTGCAATTTTTGCAATAGCAATTATATGATCTATATGTGAATGAACTCCTCCATCACTGATTAAACCTATTAAATGTATATTATTAGAATTTTCAATTGTATTTTTTATAATTTCATTATCTTTTAAAGTATTGTTTTTAATTGCAATATTAATTTTTACTAAATCTTGGTATAAAACTCTTCCTGAGCCAATAGTCATGTGTCCTACTTCACTATTTCCCATTTGTCCATCTGGAAGTCCTACATGTTTTCCATAGGTATGTATTAAAGAATAGGGAACATTTTTAAATAAATAATCATAAGTTGGGGTAGTAGCATTTGTAAATGCATTAAAACTATCTGATTCATTGTGTCCAATACCATCTGTGATGATTAAGATTGCTTTTTTACTCATTGTTTAAACCTTTTAAAACATATATTATATTATAATCTACGCGATTATAGCAAAACTAACTCCTATATTTGCTGAAAATATTTTTACCAAAGACAGGGAGTTTTAAAAAACTCAGGAGTATAGTTTCCTGAAATTGAAGGTTTAAATTTGTTTTATTGGTTATACAGACATTTAGATATTAATATTTTTCAGTACATTTCTATTAGAGCAGGAATAGCATTTTTCATAGCATTTTTTTTAACTATGTTTTTACTCCCCAAATTTGTAAGGTGGGCAAAATCAAAAAAAGCCTCTCAACCTATTTATGAATATGCCCCTGATTCCCATAAAGAAAAGGCAGGAACTCCTACTATGGGTGGAGTTGTATTTGTTGTTTCAACTATTATTGCGACACTTATAACAATAAAGCTTAATAATTTTTATGTTGTTGGTGCAATACTAACCTTAATTTGCTTTTCACTTATTGGATTAAAAGATGATTATTCAAAAATAGCAAAAAAAGAAAATTCAGCAGGTTTATCGCCAAGAGCCAAATTAATTTTACAATTTTTTGTTTCATTTGTAATTGCTTTGATACTAATAGTATATAATCACACAACTACCTTATATACACCTTTTTATAAATACCCATTATTTGATATGGGCTTAATAGCACTAGTTTTCTGGATTTTGGTAATGGTTGCTTCTTCAAATGCAGTTAATCTAACTGATGGATTAGATGGACTAGCAACTGTTCCTTCTATTATGGCTTTTATTTCACTCTCTGCAATAGTTTATGTTTCAGGTCATGCCATATTCTCTTCTTATTTATTATTGCCAAATATTAAAACCTCAGGAGAATTAGCCATAATTGGAACTGCTATGATTGGTTCTTTGATTGCTTTTCTATGGTATAACTGTCATCCTGCACAAGTTTTTATGGGAGATAGTGGTTCTTTGCCAATTGGAGCATTTATGGGTTATATGGCAATTGTTGGAAAGTCAGAAATTCTTTTAATTTTAATAGGTTTAATTTTTGTTATTGAAACAGTTTCTGTAATATTACAAGTGGGTTCTTACAAGCTTAGACAAAAAAGAGTTTTTTTAATGGCACCAATTCATCATCATTTTGAAGAAAAAGGCTGGAAAGAGAATAAGATTATTGTTAGATTCTGGATAATCTCTTTTATGTCAAATTTAGTAGCATTGTTAAGTCTTAAAATTAGATAGGAAAGTAAAGATGATACGAGTTCTAGGAAAAGGTAAAACTGCTCAAGCTATTAAAGATAGCTTTGATGATGTAATACTATATGATGATAGTGATTTTAAAAACTATGATTTAGAGTCTAATGATATAACTGTAGTTAGTCCAGGGATTCCTCCTTTTAATGAAATGGTAAAAAAAGCAAAGAATATTCAAAGCGATTATGACTTATATGCCAATGAGATGCCTTTTTCAATTTGGGTATCAGGAACAAATGGCAAAACAACTACTGTTCAAATGATACAACACCTTTTAGAAGAGAAGAAAAGTGTTTGTGGGGGTAATATTGGTATACCTATTTCTTTAATGGATAAAAAGGCACCCATATGGATATTAGAAACATCATCTTTTACTTTTCATTATACAAACAAGGCTAAACCAAATTTATACATACTTCTTCCTATAAGTGAAGATCATATATCTTGGCATGGTTCATATGAAGAGTATAAGAAAGCAAAATTAAAACCTTTGGATGTGATGACTGAAGGTGAAATTGCAATTATTCCAGAAGAGTTTAAAGATTATGAAACAAATGCATATAAAATTACTTATAAGAGTTCTGATGATTTATGTAAATTTTTTGATATTAAAAAAGAAGAGATAAAATTTAAAGAACCATTTTTATTGGATTCTTTATTAGCTCTTGCTTCAAAAAAAATTATCTTTGATGAGGTAGATTATCAAAAGATAAATACTTTTACAATAGATGAACATAAAATTGAAGAGTTTAAAGATAGAAACAATAGATTATGGATAAATGATTCAAAGGCTACAAATGTAGATGCAACAATAAATGCTTTAAATCCATATTCACCTAAAAAAATATATTTAATACTTGGTGGAGATGATAAAGGCGTGAATTTGGAGCCTTTATTTATTTATATAAAAGATTTAAATATAGAAGTTTTTGCAATTGGTAGTAATATCGAAAGAATAAATTCATACTGTGAAAAATTTAATATAAAATTTAACAAATCAAATATACTAAAAAATGCAGTGGAAGAAATCGCTATAAAGCACGATAAAAACAGCCTTGCAATACTCTCTCCTGCTGCTTCATCTTTAGATCAATACTCTTCTTATATTGCTCGTGGAAAAGAATTTAAAGAATTAGTATATGGCTTAAGCTTAAATTAATGATTATCTGTATATAATTTCAGTCCAATTTAAGACGGGTACGTGTTAAAACGTAATGGCTCGATAGCTCAGTTGGTAGAGCAAAGGACTGAAAATCCTTGTGTCGGCAGTTCGATTCTGCCTCGCGCCACCATTTATTTTGGACGGACGCTGGTGTAGCTCAGTTGGCTAGAGCAGCTGATTTGTAATCAGCAGGTCGTAGGTTCAACTCCTATCACCAGCTCCATTTTTATTTATGTCGTGCGTAATCTTTAAAAGATCAGCGCTTGACCAGAACAATAATTTTTCAACGGTGAGGTTGGAGAGTGGTCAAATCCTGCGGATTGTAAATCCGCCGCCTTAGGCTTCGAAGGTTCGAATCCTTCTCTCACCACCATTTTAAATGTGTGCGGGAATAGCTCAGTTGGCTAGAGCCTCTGCCTTCCAAGCAGATTGTCGCGAGTTCGAGTCTCGTTTCCCGCTCCATTTTTTATTTATTGATTACTGGGAGCTGAGTTATAACGCAAATATGTAAAATATATATTATAACTCCTAATTTTATTCAAAATACCTCCCATTAAAGTTTTTTTTAGTATTTTTTTAGTAAAATACCAATCCACAAATAAATATGTAATATTTCATTGTGTAATTTATAAAACAAATCCCCCTCTGAATAGAGAAGCTACTGGGCTTATCTACTCAGAGGGCAATAACCGAAACAAAATTTTTTTAAGGGGAATTTTATGGCAAAAGAAAAATTCGCGCGAAGTAAACCGCACGTAAATATTGGTACTATTGGTCACGTTGACCACGGTAAAACTACATTAACAGCTGCAATCACTATGTGTTTAGGGCTTAAAAATGGTCAAGCTACTATGGATTATGATCAAATTGATAATGCTCCAGAAGAAAGAGAAAGAGGAATTACAATTGCTACTTCTCACGTTGAGTATGAAACAGATACTAGACACTACGCTCACGTAGATTGTCCAGGTCACGCGGATTACGTTAAAAACATGATTACTGGTGCTGCTCAAATGGATGGTGCTATTTTAGTTATTGCTTCAACAGATGGTCCTATGGCTCAAACTAGAGAGCATATCTTATTATCTAAACAAGTTGGTGTTCCATACATCGTTGTATTCTTAAATAAAGAAGATCAATTAGACGACGAAGATAAAGAAGAAATGTTAGAATTAGTTGAAATGGAAGTAAGAGAATTACTTTCTGAGTATGAATTCCCAGGTGATGATACTCCAATTATTCCAGGTTCTGCATTCCAAGCATTAGAAGAAGCTAAATCTGGAACTGCTGGTGAATGGTCAGAAAAAATTTATACTTTAATGAACGCAGTAGACGAATATATTCCAACTCCAGTAAGAGATACTGATAAAGATTTCTTAATGCCTGTTGAAGATGTTTTCTCAATCTCAGGAAGAGGAACAGTTGTAACTGGTGCTATTTCTAAAGGTACTATTAAATTAGGTGAGCAAATTGAAATCGTTGGTCTTAAAGATACTCAAACAACTACTGTAACAGGTATTGAGATGTTTAGAAAAGAGATGGAATATGCAGAAGCTGGTGATAATGCAGGTATTCTTTTAAGAGGTATCAAAAAAGAAGACGTTGAAAGAGGTCAAGTTCTTATTAAGCCAGGAACAATTACTCCACATACTGAATTCAGATGTGAAGTGTATATCCTTTCTAAAGAGGAAGGTGGTAGACACACTCCATTCTTCTCAGGGTATAGACCACAATTTTATGTAAGAACTACAGATGTTACTGGTTCTTGTACATTACCAGAGGGAACTGAAATGGTTATGCCTGGTGATAATGTTGAAATGACTGTTAAACTAGTTGCTCCTATTGCTCTTGAAAAGGGAACTAAGTTCGCTATTCGAGAAGGTGGTAGAACAGTTGGTGCGGGTGTTGTTGCAGAAGTTCTTGTATAAGGATAACTGATGGGTAACGGAGTAAGCATTAAAATCGGACTAAAATGTGAGGAGTGTGGTGATATTAACTACACAACTTACAAAAACCCAAAAACTCATACTGAGAAAATGGCGATTAAAAAATATAGTCCAAGATTAAAAAAACATACAATTCATAAAGAAATTAAACTAAAGTCGTAAGACTTTAGTTTAATCTTTAGAAAACTTAGGTCAGTAGCTCCAATGGTAGAGCGCCGGATTCCAAATCCGATGGTTGTGGGTTCGAGTCCCTCCTGGCCTGCCACTGAATTTTTTTAAAAAGAGTTTCGACTTTTTTTAAAAGAATTTATACATAAGCTTAAACTATTCGGAGTCGATTGTGAACAAATTTAAAATATATTATAAAAATGCAAAAGAAGAGTTATTAAAAGTAATTTTCCCTATCAAAGAACAAATTAGATCTGCTTATTTATCTGTATTTGTTGTAGTAACTGTAATCTCATTATTCTTAGCATTAATCGATGCAATTATGTCTCTAAGCTTATCAGCTGTAATAAACTAAGGAAATAATTAATGTCACAACAATGGTATGCAATTCAAACTCACTCAGGAAGTGAATTAACAGTAAAAAGAGCTTTACAAAGATTAGCTGATGAAATGGCTGATGGAAAAATATCTCAAGTTTTAGTTCCTACTGAAGATTTAATTGAAGTAAAAAAAGGTAATAAAACAATAGTTGAAAGACCATTGTATCCAGCTTATGCCTTTGCTGAAATTGACTTAGATACTGCATTATGGCATAGAATTCAATCAATGCCAAAAGTAGGGCGATTTATTGGTGAATCAAAAAAACCAACTCCTTTATCAAAAAAAGATATTGATTCTATTTTAGATAAAGTTGAAAATAGAGCGGCTGCAAAACCTAAAATTTCATTTGATGAAGGTGAGATGGTTAGAATTAATGAAGGTCCATTTTCAAACTTTAATGGTATTGTTGAAGACTTTGACATGGCATCAGGACAATTAAAACTTAATGTTTCAATTTTCGGAAGAAATACTCCAGTTGAAATAGCATATACTCAAGTTGAACGAGTAGTATAAAAATAATATAATATAACTAGGCATTAGGCAATAAAACTTCGCTTCCATAGAGTTTTCTTGCCTAATGCCTAAATCATTAAACAATAAAAAAATTTAAAAGGAAGTACGATGGCTAAAAAAATTACTGGTATATTAAAACTTCAAATACCTGCTGGTGCAGCAAACCCATCACCACCTGTTGGTCCAGCGCTTGGACAAAGAGGTATCAATATTATGGAATTCTGTAAAGCATTTAATGAAAAAACAAAAGATAAATCTGGATTTACAATTCCAGTTGAAATCACAGTATATTCAGATAAAAGTTTTACATTTATATTAAAACAACCACCAATGACAGATTTAATTAAAAGAACTGCAGGAATCAAAAAAGGTTCAGACAATCCACTTAAAAATAAAATTGGTAAGTTAACAAAAGAGCAAATATTAGAAATTGTTGATATGAAAATCGCAGATTTAAATACTAATGATAGAGATCAAGCTTCAAAAATTGTTGCAGGAAGTGCAAGATCAATGGGAATTGAAACAGAATTATAAGATTCTAATAAATATCTAGCCTTACCACCAGGCTTTAAAAGGCGGTAGCAAATAAGAAACAATGATTTCTTAAAAAAATAAAATTGCGGGGAAAAAAATGGCAAAAATTTCAAAAAGATATAAAACGTTATCAGAAAAAATTGAAGATAAAAACTATAGTTTAGCAGAAGCTTGCGCAACTCTTAAAGAATTAAAATCAGCAAAATTTGATGAAAGTGTTGAAGTTGCACTTAACTTAAATGTTGATCCAAGACATGCAGACCAAATGATTAGAGGTGCTGTTGTACTTCCTCATGGTACTGGTAAAACTGTTAGAGTTGCAGTATTTGCAAAAGGTGCTAAAGTTGATGAAGCAAAAGCAGCTGGTGCTGATATTGTTGGAAATGATGATTTAGTTGAAACAGTACAAGCTGGAAATATTGATTTCGATGTTTTAATTGCAACTCCTGATTGTATGGGACTAGTTGGTAAACTAGGTAGAATTTTAGGACCAAAAGGTTTAATGCCAAATCCTAAAGTTGGAACTGTAACAATGGATGTAACTAAAGCTGTTACTGATGCAAAAGGTGGGCAAGTAGCTTATCGAGTTGATAAAAAAGGTAATATGCAAGCAGCAGTTGGAAAAATTTCTTTTTCTGAAGAAGCTTTAAAAGAAAATATTGAAGCATTTGTTGGTGCAATTAATAAAGCAAAACCTTCAACTGCAAAAGGTAGATATTTTACTAATGCAGCATTATCATTAACTATGTCTCCATCTATTAAAATGGATACTTTAGAGTTAATGGATATTAAACAATTATAATATTCAATAGTGAGGATTTTAAATCCTCACGTTTGAGTGTTATTCAAAGCACTACATTAAAACTGAAGATAGCCGGTAAAATACAACTCCTGTATTTTATAAAACCTGCTGAAGTTGGATGTTTTGAAAGGAGAATTATTAATGAATAAACAACAAAAAGCAAAAGTTATTGATTTTTTAACTTCTGAATTTAAAGAATCTCAAGCTATCGTAGTTTGTGACTATAGTGGTCTTTCTCATAAAGAATTAGAAACTTTAAGAAATGCTGCTAGAGAAAATGGAACAAAAGTTCAAGTTGCTAAAAATACATTAGTTACAGTTGCTGTAAAAAATGCTGAATTAGGTGATGTTGAATTAACTGGAACAAATATTTTCTTATGGTCAGAAGATCAAATTTCTGCTTGTAAAGTTGCTGATAAATTCGCATCTTCTATGAAAGATAAGTTCGAAATTAAATCAGGTATTATTGAAGGTGAGATTGCTGATCTTGCAAGAGTTAACGCATTTGCTAAATTACCATCAAGAGAAGAACTTCTTGGTATGCTTGCTGCTACTTGGATGGCTCCACTTACAAACTTTACAATTGGGCTTGATGCTCTTAGAAAGAAAAAAGAAGAAGAGGCTGCTTAATAACTTAAGCAATTAATATTTATAAAAATAAAATAAAAAATAATAAGGAAAATTGAATGGCAATTTCTAAAGAAGACGTATTAGAATATATCTCTGGTTTATCAGTTCTTGAATTATCAGAATTAGTTAAAGAATTTGAAGAAAAATTTGGAGTATCTGCTCAGCCTGTTGCTGTTGCTGGTGCTGCTGTTGCAGCTGAAGCTGTAGAAGAGCAAACTGAATTCAACGTTATATTAAAAGACGCTGGAGCTAAGAAAATTAATGTAATTAAAGCAATTAGAGCATTAACTGGTCTTGGATTAAAAGAAGCTAAATCTATGGCTGAAGAAGCTGGTGCAGTAGTTAAAGAAGGTATCTCTAAAGATGATGCTGAAGCTGCAAAAGCTGAATTAGAAGCTGCTGGAGCATCTGTAGAATTAAAATAATTACTCAACTGTAATTATCCCTGTATACAAGGCATTTCGCCTTGTATAAAGATTAGCATCTTTGAAGGCTAAGGTTAGAATTTGGACAAATTTTAACCCTATCCTTTAAGGATGCTTTTGCGCTTTATATACAAAGCTAAAAGTAAACCACATTTTTTATAAGGTCGACAATGTTAAACTCTTTAAAATCTGGTAATAGACTTAGAGTTGATTTTGCAAAAAATCCTCAACAAATCGAAATTCCAAATTTATTACAATTACAACAAAATTCGTACGATAATTTCCTAATGATTGGAAAAGATTCAAGAACTGAAGCTGGTATAGAAAAAGTTTTCAAATCTGTTTTTCCAATCCATGATGCTCAAAATAGAGTAACTCTTGAATATATAGGAAGTGATGTTGGGAAACCAAAATATGATGTTAGAGAAGCAATGGTTAGAGGGCTTACTTATTCTATTCCTTTAAAAATAAATATTAGACTAACTCTTTGGGACCTAGACGAGAAAACTGGTGAAAAAATCGGTGTTAGAGATATGAAAGAACAAGCTCTATTTATCCGAGAAATTCCATTAATGACTGAAAGAACTTCTTTTATTGTAAATGGTGTTGAAAGAGTAGTTGTAAACCAATTACACAGATCTCCAGGTGTTATTTTCAAAGAAGAAGAATCAAATACTGCAGGAAATAAATTAATCTACACAGGTCAAATTATTCCTGATCGTGGTTCATGGTTATATTTTGAATATGATGCTAAAGATGTATTATATGTAAGAATTAACAAAAGAAGAAAAGTTCCTGTAACAATTTTATTTAGAGCATTAGGTTACTCTAAAGAAGATATTATCAAACTTTTTTACCCTATTTTAAATATTAAAATTAAAAACAACAAATTTCTAACTGAATTCAATCCTGATGATTTCACAGGAAGAGTTGAGTTTGATATTAAAGATGATAAAGGTAATTTAATTATTGCTGCTGGTAAAAGACTTACTGAAAGAAAAGCAAAAGCTTTAGTAGAAGGTGGTCTTAAATTAGTTGAATATCCTGTAGATTTATTAATGGAAAGATCAACAGCATCTACTATTTTTGATCCAGAATCAGGAGAGGTTTTATTTGATTCTTTAACTTTATTAGATGAATTAAAATTAAAAAAATTATTAGATTTAGGTTTTGAATCATTTGATATAGCAAATGATTTAGCAACAGGTATTGATGATTCTATTATTAATGCATTTAAACAAGATGCTGAGTCACTTAAATTATTAAAACAAACAGAACAAATTGATGATGAAAATGATTTATCAGCAATTAGAATTTATAAAGTAATGAGACCAGGTGAGCCAGTTACTAAAGAAGCTGCAAAAGAATTTGTTAGAAAATTATTCTTTGATCCAGAAAGATATGATTTAACAAAAGTTGGTCGTATGAAAATGAACCACAAACTTGGTGTTGAAGTTCCTGAATATGTTACGGTATTAACTTATGAAGATATTATTAAAACTGTTCAGTACCTTGTAAAAGTTAAAGCTGGACATGGTCATATTGATGATAGAGATCACTTAGGTAACAGAAGAATTAGAGCAATTGGTGAGTTATTAGCTAACGAACTACACTCTGGTTTAATCAAAATGCAAAAAGCAATTAGAGATAAAATGACTACTTTATCTGGTACATTAGAAGATATTATGCCACATGATTTAGTTAACTCTAAAATGATTACATCTACTATTACTGAGTTCTTTACATCTGGTCAATTATCTCAATTTATGGATCAAACTAATCCATTATCAGAAGTTACTCATAAAAGAAGACTTTCTGCACTTGGTGAAGGTGGTCTTGTTAAAGAAAGAGCTGGATTCGAAGTAAGAGATGTTCACGCAACTCACTACGGAAGAATTTGTCCAGTTGAAACTCCAGAGGGTCAAAATATTGGTCTTATTAATACATTATCAACTTTCTCAAAAGTTAATAATTTAGGATTTATTGAAGCTCCATATAAAAAAGTTTCTGAAGGTATTGTTTCTGATGAAATTATTTATGTAACAGCTACTCAAGAAGAGGGAATAATTATTGCTCCTGGTTCAACAAAAGTTGATGAAAATGGAAAAATTATTGAGTCTTTAATTGAAGCAAGACAAGATGGAGAGATTTACTTAGTTGATAAAAATAAAGTTAAGTTAATTGATATTTCTTCTCAAATGGTTATGGGTGTTGCAGCTTCATTAATTCCATTCTTAGAGCACGATGATGCCAACAGAGCCTTAATGGGATCAAACATGATGAGACAAGCTGTTCCATTATTAAGACCTAATGCTCCTGTAGTTGGAACTGGTTTAGAAAAAACTGTAGCACGTGATGCTTGGGAAGCTATTAAAGCAAAAAGATCTGGAATAATTGAAAAAGCTGATGCTAAAAATGTTTATATTAGAGGTGAAGATGAAGATGGTGCTTTCATTGATCATTATAATGTAAATAAAAATGTTAGAACAAATAATAATACTTCATTTGGTCAAAGAACAGCTACTAAAGAAGGTACTTTTGTAGAAGCTGGACAAGTAATTGCCGATGGTCCTTCAATGGATAAAGGTGAATTAGCTGTTGGTGTTAATGCGATGGTTGCATTTATGCCTTGGAATGGTTATAACTATGAAGATGCTATTGTTTTAAGTCAAAAATTAATTGAAGACGATGCTTTTACTTCTATTCATATTTATGAAAAAGATGTTGAATGTAGAGAGCTTAAACATGGAAATGAAGAAATTACAAGAGATTTACCTGGTGTTAAAGATGAATCAATTTCACATTTAGATAACTCAGGAATAATCAAAGTAGGAACTTATATTAAGCCTGGAATGATTATGGTTGGAAAAGTTACACCAAAAGGTGAAATTAAACCAACTCCTGAAGAAAGATTATTAAGAGCAATCTTTGGGGAAAAAGCAGGACATGTTATTAATAAATCATTATACTGTCCAACTTCAATGGAAGGTACAGTTGTTGATGTAAAAGTATTCACTAAAAAAGGATACGAAAAAGACGAAAGAGCTGTTGCAGAAATTGAAGCAGAGAAATCTGAATTAGATGTAAAACATCATGATAAACTTTTAATGCTAGACAGAGAAGAGATTTTAAAAATCAATGATTTACTATCAAAAGCTGTTTTAGAAAAAGATATTGAACTTGAAGGAACAAACTTTAAAAAAGGTGATTGTCTTCCTGTTGATGTATTGGTAAATGTAAATAGATTTGCTATGAAAAAAGTTGTTTCATCATACTCTGATGAAATAGAAAGCAAATATAATTCAATAAAAGATTATTTTATTAAACAAAAATCTACTTTAAGAGAAGATCATGAAGAAAAACTTACAGTTTTAGAGCATGATGATATCTTACCAAGTGGTGTTATTAAACAAGTAAAAGTTTATATTGCAACTAAGAGAAAAATCAAAGTTGGTGATAAAATGGCAGGGCGACATGGAAACAAAGGTATTGTTTCTAATATTGTTCCTCAAGTTGATATGCCATATTTAGAAGATGGTTCAACAGTGGATGTTATTCTTAACCCACTTGGAGTTCCTTCACGTATGAACATTGGACAAATTCTTGAAGTTCACTTAGGATTAGTTGGTAAAAGACTTGGAGCACAAATTCAAGATATTTTTGAAGCTAAAAAAGCTGACTTTATTCAAGAATTAAGAGCTAAAATGACTGAAATTGCATCAGTTGCTAAACTTATGAATGGTAAAGTATTCATGGATAGTTTAAGTGATGAAGAGTTAATTCAGTATGGTCAAGACTGGACAAAAGGTGTTAGATTTGCATCTCAAGTATTTGATGGTGTAAGAGAAGAAGAGTTTGTAAAACTATTTGAATTAGCTAAAATTGATTCTGATGGTAAAACTGTTTTACATGATGGTAAAACTGGTGATAAGATGAAAGAGAGAGTAAACGTAGGTTATATGTATATGCTTAAACTTCATCACTTGGTTGATGAAAAAGTTCACGCAAGATCAACAGGGCCTTACTCTTTAGTTACACAACAACCAGTTGGTGGTAAAGCACTATTTGGTGGTCAGAGATTTGGAGAAATGGAAGTTTGGGCACTTGAAGCATATGGTGCGACAAATGTTCTTAAAGAAATGTTAACAACTAAATCCGATGACGTTGAAGGAAGAACAAGAGCTTATAGAGCTATTGCAAATGGTGAAAATGTTCCAGATTCTGGTGTTCCAGAAACATTCTTCGTATTAACAAAAGAACTTAAAGCTCTTGGACTTGATGTAGAGATTTTTGAAGAGGTAGAAGAAAATGAGTAAAAATACAAAAGTATTAAAATCAATTGAAATAAAAGAATTAGAAAGACCGACAGATTTTTCGGCCTTTCAATTAAGATTAGCTAGTCCTGAAAAAATTCTATCTTGGTCATCTGGGGAAGTTAAAAAACCAGAGACTATTAATTATAGAACATTAAAGCCTGAACGAGATGGACTTTTCTGTGCAAAAATCTTTGGACCAGTAAAAGATTACGAATGTCTTTGTGGTAAATATAAAAAAATGAGATACAAAGGTGTTGTATGTGAAAAATGTGGGGTTGAAGTAACTTCTTCAAAAGTTAGACGTCACAGAATGGGACATATTGATTTAGTATCTCCTGTTGCACATATCTGGATGGTATCTTCACTTCCAACAAGAATTGGAACACTTTTAGGGGTTAAATTAAAAGACCTTGAAAGAGTACTTTATTACGAAGCATATATTGTAAGTAATCCAGGTGAAGCATTCTATGATAATGAAAGAACTAAACAAGTAAATAAATTTGATATTTTAAATGAAGAACAATATAGAACTATTGTTGAATTATTTGACCACACAGGTTTCGAAGCAAATATGGGTGGAGATATAGTTAGAGATTTATTAGAAACTTTAGACTTAATTGAACTTTTACATAAATTAAAAGAAGATATGACTCTAACTAAATCTGAAGCAAAAAGAAAAACAATTATTAAAAGATTAAAAGTTGTTGAAAACTTTATTAATTCAGGAAATAGACCAGAATGGATGATGTTAACTCAACTTCCAGTTCTTCCACCAGATTTAAGACCACTTGTTGCTCTTGATGGTGGTAAATTTGCTGTTTCAGATGTAAATGACCTTTATAGAAGAGTTATAAACAGAAATAACAGACTTAAAAGATTAACAGAACTTGATGCTCCTGAAATTATTATTAGAAATGAAAAAAGAATGCTTCAAGAAGCAGTTGATGCTTTATTTGATAATGGTAAAACTGCTAATGCCGTTAAAGGTGCTAATAAAAGACCTTTAAAATCATTATCTGAAATCATTAAAGGTAAGCAAGGTCGATTTAGACAAAACTTACTTGGAAAAAGAGTTGACTTCTCAGGACGTTCTGTAATTGTTGTTGGACCTTCTTTAAATATGGACCAATGTGGTATTCCTAAAAAAATGGCTCTAGAGTTATTTAAACCACACTTAATGGCAAAATTAGAAGAAAAAGGTTACGCAACTACATTAAAATCTGCAAAGAGATTAATTGAGTCTGAAACTAATGAAGTATGGGAATGTTTAGCTGAAATTGTATTAGAATATCCAATTTTACTTAATCGTGCTCCAACTCTTCATAAACTTTCTATTCAAGCGTTTAATCCAGTATTAATTGATGGTAAAGCAATCCAGTTACACCCACTAGTGTGTGCTGCATTTAACGCCGATTTTGATGGGGATCAAATGGCTGTTCACGTACCATTATCACAAGAAGCAATTGCTGAGGCAAAAGTTTTAATGATGAGCTCAATGAATATCCTTTTACCTGCTTCTGGTCGTGCTATTGCTGTACCTTCTCAGGATATGATTTTAGGTATTTATTATCTATCATTAGAAAAAGAGGGTGTTAAAGGTGAGCATAAATTATTTACTGGTGTTGATGAAGCAAAAATTGCTTTAGAAATGAAACAAGTAGATTTACATGCAAAAGTTAGAACACAAATTGATCAAAAAATAGTTCATACTACAATTGGTAGATTAATTGTTCACGAAATCTTACCTGATTTTGTACCAGTTAATTTATGGAATAAAATTTTAAAGAAAAAAGATATTGGAATTTTAGTTGATTATATTTACAAACATGGTGGATATGAAGTTACTCCTAGATTCTTAGATAATCTTAAAAACTTAGGTTTTAGATATGCAACAGATGCTGGTATTTCTGTATCAATTGATGATATTAGAGTTCCTGCGACAAAACCTGGACATATTGCTAAATCTAAAAAAGAAGTTATTGAAGTTCAAAAACAATTTTCTCAAGGTTTATTAACTGAGCAAGAAAGATATAATAAAATTATTGATATCTGGACTGAAGTAAATAATACTTTGGGTATTGAAATGATGGATTTAGTTAAAACAGATAAAAATGGATTCAACTCTATTTATATGATGGCCGATTCAGGTGCTAGGGGTTCTGCTGCACAGATTAGACAACTTTCAGGTATGAGGGGTCTTATGGCAAAACCAGATGGTTCTATTATTGAAACACCAATTATCTCTAACTTTAAAGAAGGACTAAATGTACTTGAGTACTTTATTTCTACTCACGGGGCTAGAAAAGGACTTGCGGATACTGCCTTAAAAACAGCAAATGCAGGGTATTTAACAAGAAAACTAATTGACGTATCTCAAAATGTTAGAATCACAGTTGAAGATTGTGGAACTCACGAAGGTATTGAAATTACAGATATTTCTTCTGGTAATGAATTAATTGAAAGTTTAGAAGAAAGAATTACAGGTAGAGTAATTGCTGAAGATATTATTGATCCAATTTCTAATGAGATCTTATTTACAGAAGGTTCTTTAATTTCTGAAGAAGATGCAAGTGTTGTTGCCGATGCTGAAGTTAAGTCTGTTGTTATTAGAACTCCTTTAACTTGTAAAGTTGAACATGGATTATGTTCTAAATGTTATGGTCTTAACTTAGGAGAGCAAAGAAAAGCAACTCCTGGTGAAGCAGTTGGTGTTGTTGCAGCTCAATCTATTGGTGAGCCAGGAACACAGCTAACGCTACGAACATTCCACGTTGGGGGAACTGCAAGTGCAACTCAAACTGAAAGAGAATTAAGAGCTGATAAAGAAGGTTTTATTAGATACCATAATGTTAAAACATATATAAATTCAGATAATAAAAAAATAGTTGCAAACAGAAGAAATGCAGGTATTTTATTAGTTGAACCAAAAATTAATGCACCATTTAAAGGTAAAGTTACAGTTGAAACTGTCCATGAAGAAACTATTTTAAGCATCACTAATGGAAAAGAAACAAAAAAATATTACCTAAGAAAAAATGATGTATCAAAAGCAAATGAGCTTGCTGGAGTTTCTGGTAAAATTGAAGGTAAATTATACCTTCCATACAGAAATGGTGAAGAAGTTCAAGAAAATGAATCAATTGTTGAGATGATTAAAGATGGTTGGAATGTTCCAAACCGAATTCCATTTGCTTCAGAATTAAGAGTTGAAGATGGGGCACCTATTACATCAACACTTGTAGCTGCTTCTAAAGGTCGAGTTAAATATTATAAATTAACTGGTGATTATTTAGAAAGAAGAGAAGATGTTAAAGCTGGTGAAAGAGTAGAAGAAAAAGGTTTATTTGGAGTTATTGTTGATAACGAAGGAAGAGAAGCTTTAAGACACTATATTTCAAGAGGTTCAGTTGTTGAATTAGATGATGATACAGCAGTTGAAAAAGATTCAATTATTGCTAATCCTGCAACAAGTGAACAAGTTGTAATTGCTGAATGGGATCCATATGCAAATCCAACTATTGCTGAAAAAGCTGGTAAGATAGCGTTTGAAGATATTATTCCTGGAATTACTGTTGCTGAGCAATTTGACGAATTAACTGGTACTTCTAAACTTGTGGTTAATGACCATATACCTTCTGGTTATAAACCAACAGTGGTATTAGCTACAAAAGATGATGAACTTATTAGATATTCTCTTGACCCTAAAACTTCATTATTTGTTGCAGAAGGTCAAGATGTATTAATTGCAGATATCATTGGTAAGACTCCAAAAGCAACTCAAAAATCGAAAGATATTACTGGAGGTCTTCCAAGAGTATCTGAGTTATTTGAAGCTAGACGACCTAAAAGTATTGCAGTTCTTGCGTCATTTGATGGGGTAGTTTCTTTTGGTAAGCCATTAAGAAATAAATCTAGAATTATTATTACTGATGAAATTGGTAATAAATCAGAGTATTTAGTAGAGAAATCTAAGCAAATCTTAGTAAATGAAGGTGACTTCGTTCACGCAGGTGAGTCATTAACAGATGGTCAAACATCTCCTCATGATGTATTAAGAATTTTAGGGGATAAAGCATTACATTACTTTATTGTTTCAGAAGTACAACAAGTATATAGATCTCAAGGGGTAAATATTGCTGATAAACATATTGAGGTTATTACATCTCAAATGTTAAGACAAGTTTCAATTCTTGATGGTGGAGATACTAAGTTTATTGTTGGAGATATGATTTCTAAGAAAAGATTTAAAATCGAAAATGCAAGAATTATTAAACTTGGTGGTAAACCAGCTATTGCTGAACCGTTATTACTAGGAATTACTAGAGCCGCTGTTACATCGGATTCTATTATTTCTGCTGCGTCTTTCCAAGAGACAACAAAAGTATTAACAGAAGCTGCAATTAGTGCTAAAATGGATATGTTAGAAGACTTAAAAGAAAACGTTGTAATTGGTAGAACAATTCCAGTTGGAACAGGTCTTTATAAAAATCAAAAAATCAAATTCGCTGATATCGAAGAAATGTAAAACATTAGGGTTTTTAACCCTAATGTAATATTATGGATATTATTTCACTTTTCTTTATATTTATTGCTGTTGAACTTTTTGAATCAAACTGGCAAAAATCAACTACGCTTTATGGCTTATTAGCAAATAACTACAAAATTTTTACCTCTAATATCTTCGTATATTTTTTATTAAATCTTTCATTTATTTATTCAATTTTTTTAGTAATTTATTTAGATAATAAATCTTTTTGGCTTTTAAGTATTGTTGTTATAAAATTTTTTGATATTTCTTTTAAACTTAATTTAATGACAAAAATGAAAAATCAAATTCCTTTAGAAGAAATATTACCAAATATAAAAATGACTCCTCTATTTAGATATATGAATGTTTTAATTTACCCATTAACTTTTCTCTACGCTGTTGAATATATAATTTTCTAATTATTTCAAATTATCCTTTATAAACTTTTCATATAAAAATGTTATACTTATTTCAATAAAAAAATAGGAGATTCCATGCAATATTTAGTAATCGCATATGATAACGAAGGTGCTTTAGAAAAAAGACTTGAGGTAAGAGACGCTCATGTTGAAAGTACAAGAAAAATGATGGACGAAGGTAAAATAATAGAAGCAGGGGCTCTTATAGAAGAAGATAAAATGGTTGGTTCTACACTTTTTATTAATTTTGAAAATGATGATGAAATCAATCAATGGCTTGAAAGTGAACCATATGTTGTAAATGGTGTTTGGAATATGGATGAATTCCAAATCGTGCCTTTAAAACTACTGCCAAAAGATTAATTATTAAATCAAATAAGCCCTTTTTATAGGGCTTTTAGAAGTATGCAACTCTCATGGTTTATCATATTAAATCAAACTAAATTAGATAAAATCAAGTTTTTTTCAGGTAATATTTCAGGTATAAATATAATCTATTAAAAATGAGTACCTGAAAAATGCCAAAAATATCAAAACCACTTACAACAACAGAAATAAAAAACTTTAAACCAAAAGATAAACAATACAAAAAACCAGATGGTAGAGGTTTATGGTTAGTTGTTAGACCAACAGGTGCTAAATATTGGAGATATGATTTTAAATATGGTGGTAAAAACTTAAGTATGTCTTTTGGAGTTTATCCAGGAGTAGGTTTAAAAGAAGCTAGGGAAAAAAGAGATGCTGCAAGAGAACTACTATCAAAAAATATAAATCCTATTTCAGAAAAAAGAATTAAAAATGCTTCAGAATCTTTAACTTTACAAAATGTAATTGATGAATGGATTGATCTTAGAAAAAAAAGTTCAAGTACTGCAACAATAACACAAAATAAAAGAATATTAAAAAATATAACTGATTGGTTAGGCAATATTGCAATTAAAGATATAAAAAGAGTTGATATAATTAGTGCCTTGGAGAAACTACAAAGTAGAAGAGTTATAGAAACTGCTCATAGATTATTATCTTTAATAAATAAAATATATATGTTTGCCGTTACAAAAGAATATATTGAGCATAATATAATTGCTGATATTGATAAAAAGTCAGTTTTGATTCCTAATCAAAAAGATACTCATTTAGCGGCAATTACAGAACTTAAAGATATAAAACAACTTTTACTAGATATTAACTTAATAGGTGAAAAATTAAAAAGTGATATAAGTACTATATTTATATTTAAACTTATACCTTATGTGTTCGTAAGAAGTGAAAATATAAGGCTTATGTGTTGGGATGATATTAATCTGGAAAAAGGTGTTTGGGAAATACCAAAAGAGAAAATGAAGATGAAAGTAGATTTTGTTTGTCCTCTACCAAAACAGGCAATTGCTATTTTAAAACAAATAGAACCTTTCTCAAGACATAGAAGTAGATTTGTATTTCCTTCTCCATATAAGAACGATAGAGGAGTTTCAGGTGCTACCCTATCTGATACATTAAATAAGTTAGGTTATCAAAATAAACACACTTTCCATGGCTTTAGAAGTATGTTTTCTACTATTGCTCATGAATTATATAAAGAGCATGGCTTTCATTCGGATATTATTGAATCATGTTTAGCTCATAAAGAAAAGAATAAAGTAAAAGCAGCTTATAACAGAGAATCAAAATATAAGTATTTTGATGAGAAAAAAGAATTAATTCAGTGGTATGCTGATTGGTTGGATAATCTTAAAGATACATAAAAAACACAATAATTACATTTTTATGTAAATAAAAGCAATTTAATGTTAATATAAGTTTATGAAAACAAAAAGAGATTTATTTAATTATATTGAAACTAGTACTAATTGGGTAGTAAATGAAAAAGAAATTCATATAAAAATGCCTTTATATATTAAAGCTGCATATGAATTATGTAATACAGAAATTGCAGGTTTTGGTGTCATATTTTTAAAAATAAAAGATTCTCAAGTTGATATGAGAATACATCAAAATGCAGTTAAAAAAATTGAAGAATTATGTCCGTGTAGAGCAGTTTTAGTTTTTGAAAAATTAGATGGAAGAAATGCAAATAGCTTAATTAAAAAACATATTCCTTTTGTTATAGAAAATAAGCAAATATATATGCCTTTTGCATTAGTTCAAATGCAAACCCAAAATATAAAAGTGAATCAAAAAAAATA
>Ga0193962_1000117_pt1 | contig 35340 bp, 28 predicted proteins | sample FB_5_MG_FD_140335 | JGI IMG/M metagenome (GOLD analysis project Ga0193962, IMG submission 140335) | Microbial mat bacterial communities from the Broadkill River, Lewes, Delaware, United States - FB_5_MG | ecosystem: Environmental > Aquatic > Freshwater > River > Microbial mats | place: USA... | reverse complement strand
CTATTCCTTCAGCCGAAGATAGCTTCAGCTGGCAAGGGGCATCATAGCAGCCATGACAGACAACGCAGCGCTTATCAATCAGCGGCTGAACATCGTTTAAATAGGCTTGTCCTAACTCAGTATCTTGATGAACAGCGCGATCTGGCGGATTAACTTTGCCAAATAACTTATCCAGCTCAAAATAATCAATACTGATGGAGGCACAACCGCCTAAGATGGCTGTTAATACTATATATTTAGTGGTCGAGCTAAGGCGTGAAAGCAGAGACTGGGTCATGATAAATGTAGACTGTGACAAATCGAGGCTTGCAGGATAGCAAAGTTAGTTAACGAGTTAAACAGACGGCATTAAATCCTGCCTCCATCATAATGTAAGCGGCAACTTCACTGCGGCGACCGCCATCGCAACAAATCACGTATTGAAAATCATGATTTAAGCTCTTTAGCTTCTCTCGTAAATGGTTAAGAGGAACATTATCACTGCCTTTTAAGCGGTCATGGCGAAACTCTTGAGGATGGCGAACATCAATCAGAACCGTTCCCGAATCTCCTTCTTCCATGTGAGTTTGTAATTGATTGATGGTAATTGACCTAATTGTAGGCTTTTTTAGCAGCTCATCAAAATCTTCTTTGCCTAATAACATAAGCGAGCCATTGCTCGCCATTGTTACCGTCGCATTACGCTCACTGCCAGAGATTAGAGCATCTTCGCCAAAACAATCACCCGTTTGAATCGCCGCTACCGTCTTTTCTTTATGGCCTTCGCCTTGGGTAACAATGGCTCGGCCGTCTTTAATTACGAAAAAATCGTCACCATGGTCGTGTTCTTTCACGATAACCTCACCAAGAGAGACTTCTTTTTCTTGAAAACGAATAAGTAACTTTTGAATATTGGCCGCGGGTATTTTGGCAAATAAAGGCGAGCGTAAAAGGGCGTCCATCCAATCAAGGCTTTCTATTTCTTCAGCAGAGTCCTCAGCATTCATCTCGGCTTCATGATCTTCTAAATCTTCAGCAAGCTGCGACCAAGTTGTGACTAAATCAAGGTAATCACGGTTGATGCTATAAATCTGGCAAGGGCTGGTCGTAATCGCTGAAGTACGATGAATTTTAGAGCTATTATCAAGTGCTAAGTAGTTATCATCACTGTTTGCCGTGACTTTATTTACATTGAAATTCTCATCGGCAAGATCGATATCCCCTTGTATAAGAAAATGACACTCAGGGTCTTCGCTGCCACGCTTAAATACCAGCTTTCCTTTATCAAGTTCTTGAATCCGAAACTTACTCGCCAAATCATTGATACAAGCTGTGGTTAAATAATCAAAAGGAATAAATCCTTCTAGTTGCTTGATATCGATGTTACTGGATGCCGTCATATAACCTACTGCTAAACATTGTTGATGTTTAAACTATAGCTAAAATTGAAAGCTTCGTACTTTAAGCTTCGTACTTTAAGAATTGTTGCGTTTAAACATATCCGATGCGGCTAAATGATGAACCAGGTCTTTAGGGTGAATATCGGGGCTAAACGGAATTCGACCAAGACAAGGTGCCTGGATATGCTGCTCTAAATAGGCAACGTTAGCTTCTTGTTCGCTCATCTCAGGATCAATGTGATTGGCCACCCAGCCGATGATTGTGAGACCTGAGCTGAGAATCAATTGCTGAGTAAGCAACGCGTGGTTAATGCAGCCTAGCTTGATCCCAACGACTAAAATAATTTTATAGCCTTGCTGAGTGACTAAGTGCTGAGCAAGATCGGCTAGGGTTTCATCATCGTTTAATGGCACCAGCCAGCCTCCTGCACCTTCGATCAAGTGAACATCAACGGGCTGCTGTAAGCTACGCTCGCAGGTTTTTAAAACATCATTCACAGACAGTTTTTGCTGCTGTATTTGGGCTGCAATATGCGGAGCAATGGCTTGTGGAAAGGCAATCGGATTATGGCAGCTATAGGCTTGGCTCGGCTGACTGGCCGCTTGCAAGAATAAGGCATCATCATTCTGCCACTGGCCTTGGCGCCACTCACAACCCGCTGCGATAGGCTTCAGACCGAAACAGCTAAGCCCCTCAGCTTGAGCCTTGTAGAGCAGAGTCGTAGCAACCAATGTTTTACCCGCATCGGTATCGGTGCCTGTGATAAATAACTTATTCATATCTGCTGGAGTCCTAAATTATCTCTTTTGCGGGCAACGACCCAAATCAAATCATACGTCAGGGGCAAATAAGCAGATTGCAATCGATAGGCTTGTTCGAGTTGGCGTAGGCGTTCACGGCCACCTAAACCGGGACGTCGGCCAGGATTGACGTTGGTCGCGCCGATGGCTTTGAGCTCTTTTAATAATGAAGTGAGGTTCGAATGATGCTGCACAACGTCTTGCTGCTGTAAGGATTCAATCTCAAAAAAATGTTCGCACAGAGTGACCAAATTAGCGCTATTATCAAATTCATTCACATGGGTAAAAGGGTCAACGGCCTGCCAAGCCTGCTTTAATTCAAACATTGTTTTTGGCCCGAGCGTAGCAAAAGCAAATAATCCCCCTGGTTTTATGACTCGGTGCGCTTCATAAAACAAGTCGCTTAATTGTTCGCTCCATTGAATCATTAAATTGGAATAAATGCCGTCAAAGCTGCCTTGAGCAAAAGGTAGATTTTCGGCGTCGCAGGTGATTGATTGAAAAGGCAATTGGGTCAGTTTTTCTTCGCTGGCCAAACACATTTCATGGGCTAGGTCAGCGCCAATAACGTGCTGTGCACCTTGACGAATCAAATCAGCCACAGCGAAACCCGTGCCGCAGCCCAAATCTAACCAAGTCCCCGACATGGGGGTCTGCTTGCTCTTCTGAATAAACTGTAATTGCTGATGTAATTCTAACGCTGAAAAATGCTGTATGCGTGCAGCGTCATCATAAGTCCGTGCAGCACGATTGAACTGGCTAGCGACTTGCTGTTTTTTTCTTAACGGTTTTGTTATTGGATGCTGTGTTATTAGCGGCTTTTGGTTTAATAAAGGTAAGTTGCTCATAAATATTTAAAAGATGTTCCTTAATGATATCAGGGTGCTGAATGAAAAGTGCATGGCAAGCATTGGGAATTAATTCATAGTGACCCTGGTCGTGGCTATGAGGTGCCGCGACAAGCGCATCTTTTTCGGCAAATAAATGTAAGCAAAGACACTGGGCTTTATTCATGGCGGTGAAATCATATTGATCTAGCCACAATAATTGATGCGATAACGCATCGCTGGGTTCTAATTGCTGATGAGCTAAAAAGCGAATAATGGCTTTCGGCTGGTCGATACCTTGAGCGTTAAGGGCTAAAAAACGATATTGAGTTTTTGTCGCATGTTCCTGAAAGGCAGATACAAAGCCATCAAATCGCGCTTGTGACATGCCATAAGGCCACTGTTTCGCGCGACAGAATTTTGCGGGTGTTGCTAATGTGATGAGTGCTGCAGGGGCTGGCTGACAATGTGCCACCGCTTCGGCAATGGCGCCTCCTAATGACCAGCCTACTAAAATAGCGTTCTCAGGTAAGTACTCACATACCTCATCAACTGCTTGATCAAAGGTTTTTGCATCAGACCAGCGGTACCAATAATGCTGGCCGGGTAAATTATGGGCAAGCTCGGCAAATACTTCGGCTTTAAACCCCCAGCCAGGAAACCAAACCCATACTTGGTCAGATTCGCAGGTAGAAGCAAAAGCAAATTCAAGCACCATATTCAGACTCCACTTCGCTTATGTTAAGTAGGGTGACTAGGCTGTTCAATAAATGATCGATGTCTTGTTTAGTATGGCTGGCAGTTAACGTTATGCGTAATCGAGCAGTACCTTTTGCTACGGTTGGAGGGCGAATAGCGGTGACTAACAGGCCTGAACGTTGTAACTGCTGGCTTAAGACTAATGCTTTGGCATCATCTTTAATCATTAATGGTTGAATGGCCGTCGTAGAAGGCAGGATGTTCAGCTGTAATGATTGAGCTTGCTGGCGGAAATAACGAATATTGTTGGCTAATATTTTTTGTCGCTCGCCGCTCATAACAATTGCGAGGTTATTCTCCATTGCGACCGCTAATGCCGCCGGTAACGCGGTGGTATAGATGTAAGGGCGAGCAAATTGAATCAAATACTCAATCATCTCTTCAGAGCCGGCAACAAAAGCACCATAACCGCCTAACCCCTTACCAAGAGTGCCCATATAAATATCGACATCATGTGTGCAGAGGCCTTGTTCAGCCATACTTCCAGTATGCTGCTGATCGCCTAATACCGCGAAACCATGGGCATCATCAACCATCAACAGAGCATCAAATTGGCGGCATAACCTGGCCAGTTCAGCCAACGGCGCTTGATCGCCATCCATACTAAAAACGGCATCGGTAGCCACCAAAGATAATGAGTTATTGGATTTTGCTTGTTCTGGATTATGTTGTAAATTTTGCGTTAAAAAATGCTCTAAATGCGCAACATCGTTATGACGATAACGACGTATTTGGGCATGGCTGAGCAAGCCGCCATCGATTAATGAAGCATGATTGAGTTTATCTTGATAAAGAACATCATGGCGCTTTAATAGCGTCTGTAAAACGGCAAGGTTGGCCATATAGCCATTAGCAAAAAGCAAAGCCCGAGGGAAGCCAACCGATTTAGCCAATGCGTTTTCGAGACTCTGGTGAGCCGCGCTGTGGCCAGAGACCAAGTGAGATGCGCCACTGCCCATCCCCCACGCTTTCGCGCCTGCGATTAATGATTCAGACTGATGAGCCAAGCCTAAATAGTCATTACTGGAGAAATTCAATAGCGATTCACCATTAATAATTACCCGTGCCCCTTGAGGGCTGGCTAAATTAATACGTTGACGCCAAAGATTATTTTCTTTGCGCTGCTGAATCTCTTGTTGAATACGCTGATGCCAAGACATGCTAGTGAATGAATTCCAAGCTCGAATTAATAGAAGAGAATAATCATAATGCAGTAAATAAATCAGTCAACCTAGTTTGTTCTTGTTGGTTTACTAATGCCATTTTTAGTACACTGCTCATTCGCAGCTAACTGCGATAGCAAAAGTTCTGAGCCCAAATAGTAAGACGTAGAGAGAAAAACTCGATGAACCTCCCTAAAAATAAAATGAAACATGATCCAAGCAGGACGATGTTTGCCCCTGAGTTTAATTTTCAAACCTCGGCCCAAGAGGCTCTGGCTTTTGATCGCCAACATATTTGGCACCCATACTCTTCTATGAATTCCGCTAACAAAGAACAAGATGTCTGGCCAGTTGCGAGTGCCAAGGGTATTTATTTGACCCTCGCAGATGGCACTGAATTAATAGATGGCATGTCATCTTGGTGGAGTACCGTCCATGGCTACAGTCATCCAAGACTAGTGGCTGCAATTTGTGAGCAGGCGCAAACAATGTCTCATGTGATGTTCGGGGGTCTTACTCATGAACCGGCGATCAATCTAGCGCAAAAGCTGGTGCAGCTAACCCCAGCAGGATTGGATAAAGTGTTTTTGTCGGATTCAGGATCCGTTGCCGTTGAAGTTGCTGTCAAAATGGCCATCCAATATCAGCAGGCTCGAGGAAAAGCCAACAAAAGCAAACTGGTCGCATTAAAAAGCGGCTATCACGGCGATACCCTTGGCGCGATGTCGTTATGCGATCCAACAACGGGAATGCACCACCTGTTTAGCGGCATTTTAGCTCAGCAATATTTTGTCGCTCAGCCAGAAATTAGGTTTGATCAAGAATGGCGGAATAGTGACATTCAGCCATTGCGTTCATGCTTAGAAAAACACCATCAAACTATAGCCGCCTTAATACTAGAACCGATTGTTCAAGGGGCGGGCGGCATGCGTTTTTACCACCCTCAATACCTAGCGCAAGCGCGTATCTTGTGTGATAAGTACGACGTGCTTTTAATCGCCGATGAAATTGCTACCGGCTTTGGGCGCAGTGGAAAAATGTTCGCGTGTGAGCATGCCGATATTAGCCCAGATATTTTATGCGTCGGCAAAGCATTAACCGGAGGGCAAATGACCCTTGCGGCAACGCTAACCACAGAGCAGGTTGCGACCACCATTAGCGCAGGGGAAGCAGGGTGTTTTATGCACGGGCCAACGTTTATGGCCAATCCTCTGGCCTGCGCTGTGGCGAACGAAAGCTTAGCCTTATTAATCGATAACGATTGGCATCAACAAGTCTCGCGCCTAGAAAAAGGCTTGCTCAAAGGATTAGGGCCGGCTAACGAACTGGATAGTGTGGCAGACGTGCGCATACTCGGAGCCATTGGGGTTATTGAAATGAAATCCCCTGTCGATATGAAGAAAATTCAGCCCGCCTGTATTGAGCAAGGTATTTGGCTACGACCTTTTGGCAGGTTGGTCTACATAATGCCTGCCTATATAATGAATGACAAAGAGCTGGAAGAATTGACAGCAGGAATCCTAAAGGTCTTAAAGTCAGGGTTATTTTGACGAGAATTATTAATTTAAAGACTTAATTCGCAAAACTAGGGCTAAACTAAAAGGAATACAGCCGATCTGCCTGTGCTGTATTTATTCTTTAATAGGTACCTGATATTAAAGAGTACGAGTTAAACAGTGGTCCCGCTGTTTGCTCGGGTTTAGCTCTCGGGTTTACGACGTCGTCATCCCAACCGTAAGCTCGGGAGTTTTCTTTACTTACATCCAGCCTCTTTTCGTAATAACATTAATATCATTTTAGATAGACTCAATGGCAACCATTCATGGCTATTATTTGGCAAGAAAAACGGGATGGCACTCATTATGAAGTGCGCAATGCAGGAAAAACGTTGCGTTTATATACCGATAAGGTTTTGCATAGCCAGTACAATTTTGAGAAAAAGCTCACCGGCAGTGTATGGGATTTATTATTTTTACCCGCACTGTGTTTAATGCGTACTAAACCACTACGAGTTCTCGTATTAGGCGTGGGTGGTGGGGCGGTATTGCACATGATGGATGAATTTTTTGACTGTGAAAATATTACCGGCATCGAAATGAATGCAACGCATATCGAAATTGCAAAAAAATATTTTAAGTTAGATTCAAATACAATAAACCTAATCGAAGCCGATGCCATTACCTGGGTAGAAAACTATCAAACGACCCACCCTCGTGGTGGCAAGTTCGATGTTATTATTGATGATTTATTTTATGAAGAAGACGATGAACCGATTAAAGTAGCGCCCCCTAATGCTACTTGGTTTTATCACTTATATAGCCTATTGAAACCCAATGGCATCATTATCATGAACTTTGTTGGTCGTCAAAGTGCCATGAGTGCTGCCCCCATTCATGATGACAGTGTTGCAAAATTATTGCCTTATGGCGTGCACTTAACAACACCACATTATGATAATCATGTATTGGCTTTTTCGCATCAAACATTACACGCCAATGATATTAGGCAATCAATAAACCGACATGAAAAATTGAAGCATTTAAAAAGTTCACTGCGTTTTTCATGTCGATCTTGTTAGTCGGGATTTTTAGTAAATATTTTTTAGAAAAAAGACCGTAAAAAATAATAGGAAGTTATCAATGGAACACAGTTTTTGGCACAATAAATGGGATCTAAATCAAGTTGGTTTTCATCTGGATTATGTCCATCCAATATTGCAACGCAATCTTAAACTATTAGAGGTTAAGCCATTAAACGCTAAAAAAGTATTTGTTCCCTTGTGTGGTAAAACCTTAGATATTGGTTATTTACTCGAACAAGGTTATGACGTGGTCGCGGTTGAGCTGAGTGAAATTGCAATAAGCACTGTTTTTCAGCAGCTCGGACTTGAACCTGAAATACTCTCTTGGTCTCATGGAAAAATATATAAAGGGGATAGATTAACTATTTATGTGGGGGATTTTTTTGCGTTAACCCAGCAGGATCTAGGAGAGTTAACCTGTGTTTATGATCGTGCAGCGTTAATTGCTTTACCAGAAGACATGCGTTTGCAATACGCGCAACACATCGCATCCATTACACAGCAAGCTCCTCAGCTTTTAATTACCCTAGATTATGATCAAACCATTGCTGGTGGCCCCCCGTTTGCCGTTGCAACCCAAGAAGTCGAAGCGCTTTATGCTGAAACCTATACCCTCAAGCTGTTAGAAGAAGCCGATATTATTGAGCAAGAACCGCGCTTTAAAGCCAAAGGTTTACCCAATTTTTATCAGCGTGGCTATCACCTGATTGCCAAAGGTTAGAAGGTTAGAAGGTTAGAAGGTTAAAGGTCAAGAAATAGAGACCGTCATAACCGTTAAATAACCCGGTTTTAGATAGCGCCATGTAACCTCTAAGTCCCAGATGTTAACCCCATATGAACGCTCAGGATCCGGTTTTTGATAAGCAGGCTTAGGATCTTGAGCCAACATTTGTTCAATCAGCTCTTTCACTGGCTGCTTTAACCTGATCGCATGAGTTTGTGCAGAGTTTAACGCCTCCGGCATAAACTCCACTCGGCTTAACTCTGGGCTATCACTTGCCATATGGTTAACGGCAGTAGAAACGATATCGGCATAAGGCACATAGGGTTTGATATCAACAATGGGCGTGCCATCTAACAAATCGATACCAGAGATTTGTAAGCGACCCTTTTTAATACCCTCAAGTTTAACGACAGACAATCCAAGCGGATTCGGCCTATGAGTAGCGCGGGTTGCAAATACCCCCATTTTTTTATTGCCACCTAAGCGAGGAGGGCGTACCCGTAAACGGACTTCGTTTTCTTTGGGTAGCGCTTGATGAAAAATAAAGCTTAACCATAAGTGACTCACGTCTTCTAAGCCTTCAATGGCGACAGGATCATCATAAGGAGGCAGTAGCTCAATTTCACCACGAGCGGCGGGGGCTAAAGCAGGCTGGCGTGGAATGGCAAACTTCTCCTTAAAACACGAGTGGACAATACCAATGGGTTTAATCGTAAAGTCTGTAGGATGCGAGTCGTTTGCCATGTTTTTAATTCTGTGAGTATTAGAAGGCTATTATTGCATACTCACGAGCTCTATTTTAACCCTCTTTAGTTTAGCTTTCTACATGTTGGGATAGTTTGGCCCATCGCCTCCCTCAGGAATTGTCCAATTAATATTCTGCGCAGGGTCTTTAATATCACAGGTTTTACAGTGCAAACAGTTCTGTGAATTAATCTGGTAGTTGATTTTCCCAGTTTCATTTTCAGTCTTTTCATAGACCCCCGCTGGGCAATAAAAAAGAGAGGGTTCGGTGCGGCCATCTGTAAAGTTCGATAAATGCTTAAGTGGAATAGCCTCATCTTTAAGTTTTAAATGACAGGGCTGATCTTCTCCATGATTTGTATTCGATAGAAATACTGAATCGAGTTTATTAAACGTTAACATCCCATCGGCTTTGGGGTAGTTAATCGGTTTACTCTCTTTGTAAGTTTTCAGGGCTTGCCTAGAGGTTGATGCTTTGTGATCAGGCAGTGGGTCTTGCAAAGTCAGTGGTAATTTTCCATTGAATAAATTGATATCAATAAAAGAAAATACCCCTCCTAATATTTCACCAAAATGATGACGCGCAGGGCCCCAATTCTTTTGTTGGTATAGTTCTGTATAAATCCATGAATCTTTGAAAGCCTGTTCGTATTCACTCAAATCGGCTTGGTATCTATTCTCACTGAGGGCTTTTGAAATAACATCAGCGGCGAGCATGCCTGATTTCATCGCCGTATGGCTGCCTTTAATTTTGGCATTGTTAAGCGTTCCTGCATCGCAGCCAATTAATAAACCGCCAGGGAAATGCATCTTGGGTAATGACTGTAATCCACCTTTCGCAATCGCCCGTGCGCCATAACTAATGCGTTTTCCGCCGATTAAAAATTTGGCAATTTCTGGGTGCGTTTTCCAGCGTTGCATTTCTTCGTAAGGATCATAAAAAGGATGCTGATAAGCCAGCTCTGAAATGAAACCTAAAGAAATTTGATTATTTTCTAAATGGTATAAAAAGCCACCGCCACCGGCTTTTTCGTTGGCTAAACTCTCACTCACGGGCCAACCGGCGGTATGCAATACTAAACCTTCTTTATACAGAGCATTTTTTGATGAATCAATTTGCCACAGCTCTTTAATGCCCAATCCATAATGCTGTGGATCTTTCTTTTTGCCAGAAGCATCATGATCCAGCTGATAATGAGCAATAAGCTGTTTACCTAAATGGCCACGACAGCCTTCGCTAAAAACTGTATAGCGTGCATGAATTTCCATGCCTGCGGTGAACGTATCTTTCTGCTCACCGTTTGTATCTAGGCCCATATCTCCGGTAATAACCCCGGTTATTTGATTCTGTTCACCCCATAACAGCTCACTTGCGGCAAAACCAGGATAAATCTCTACGCCCAATGCTTCTGCTTGCTCTGCGAGCCAGCGACAAACATTACCTAAACTCACGATGTAGTTGCCATGATTCTTTAATAATTTAGGCTCAAGCAACTTAGGAAATTTTATTCCTCGGGTTTTAGTAAAGTAATAAACCTCATCTTCAATGACGGGAGTATGCAGCGGAGCGCCTAAGGATTTCCAATCGGGAAATAGCTCATTCATCGCCGTCGGCTGCATAATTGCCCCAGATAAAATATGGGCACCAACTTCAGAGCCTTTTTCTAGCACCATGACGTGCGTATCAGGATTTAATTGTTTTAAGCGACAAGCGGTTGCCAAACCGGCAGGGCCAGCGCCAATAATTAATACATCGACATCCAGCGTTTCACGTTTAATCGATACAGTCTTCATACTCTGCTCTCTTTATTAAGGAGTTCTAACATTAAGGAGTTCTAAAAAAGTGGCCTAAAAATCAGCAGGCATAGACAGACTACAAAGAAGTGAAGAAGATGAGATCACCCCTTAGGGTGAATTAAAAGCAAAGCTTGTGTGCGGTTTTTAACCCCCATTTTCCCATAAAGGTTGCGAATATGAACTTTCAAGGTATTGAGGGAGATAAATAGCTGCTCGGCAATGTCTTTATTCGAAAGACCTTTCTGTACCAGAGCCATAACCTCCGTTTCACGCTTAGTTAATGGTTCAATTAATGGCTGAGTTAAGTCATCTATATCACGTTGAGTCGATGCAGTTTTTGACTGCGAAGCGCTAGAGTTTGCTACAGGAATAGAGTTTGCTGCAGGAATAGAGTTTGCTGCAGGAATAGAGTTTGGCGCGGCCATAAAAGGGATGTTGAAGGCTTTAGAGGCTTTTTTACTGACAGACTCTGCGATATTGCTAGGCAGTTTTTCTAATAAATAAAAGAACGAATTATTCAGTCCTAAATCGATTTTCTCTTGAACGATATTATTAAATAACTGTTCGCATCTGCACCAGTCTTTTAATATCAAGCCGTGCTGAAAGGCCAATTCATAATATCCGTTTTCTTCAAACCAGTTTGCTGCAGTTAAATGCAACGCTTGTTGCTGTTGTTGGCTTAGCGTTTGAAAATGCAATTGTAAAAACTGGCGAAATAAATCGTGGTAACGATACCAGCTGCGGTGATTATCAAGCGCGATAATAAATAGATTAGCGACTTCTAACTCTTTAATTACATGGTAGCTGTGCTCAATATTGCACAAGCTATTGGTTAGCGCAGGGCAGAATTTTTCAACACAAGCACTGAATAATAAAAAATCCTGTAAGGGTTGAGGCTGTTGAGAAAAAACTTCCTCAAATAAATAATCTGCCATGTCTCGGTTAAGATTTTTATCTTTCGGTATGCCTTCTAATGACGACATTGCGGATAATTGAATACCCGTAACCCATCCCTCAGTTGCTAGACTTACTTGCTGTGCAATATCGAGAGAGATGTTTGTCTGCAATTTTTTCTGTAAAAAATCTTGGCACTCTTTTGCATTAAACGCTAAATCAGCTTGCTGCAATTCGATTAACTGGCCATTCGCGCGACGACGAGCGAGCGCTAGCTTAGGATCTTGGCGCACCGTCATCACAATACGCAAGCTGGGTGGAAGATGATCTAGAAACAAATTCAATGATGATAGTATTTCATCAGATTCGGCCTTATGAAAATCATCCATCACTAGGGTATAAGCATGGTCCGATTCTTGGGCAATATCCAAACGATCAAGATCGTTTAATAAGCTAATCACCGCCGCCTCAATGCCTTGGGTCGGTAATACGGCTAATGCCTGCTGGCCGATATCGGCAATGATGGTTTGCAAAGCACCAATGATGTGTTGCCAAAAAACTTCTGCCAATGCTTGCTGGCTATCGACAATTAGCCAAGCAAAGCTTTGTGAATAGGTATGAAGCCATTGACTGACCAAGGTCGTTTTACCATAGCCCGCAGGAGCGGAAATCAGTACTAATTGGCTGCCTTGAGTATTTTGCAGGCGTTCGATAAGCCCTGACCGCAGTAGGTGCTCAGGCTTAACGGGAGGAATATAAAAGCGAGTGCGTAATAACATCTATAATAACAAATTTCCCTATTTTGACTGGCCATCTTAGCGAAATGAATTGGCAAGTGCTAGTCAGCGGTCAATCTGATAGAATCCGCGCCAATAAATTCCTATTCCTATTTGTTAGCGGTTTAGTCAGCTTTTAAGCAGATCCTAAACCCGCTAGAGGCCTTAGTTATGAGTCTTGCAGATCAAATTTTAGCGGTAAATGACGACCTTCCAATTCGTACTGATAAGCCCGTTCATAGTGGCAAAGTACGCTCTGTTTATTGGCTAACCGAGGCGGATAGTAAGCGTCTAATTGCAGAGAAGGGCTACGACGTAGCCGCAGATGCTCCGTTAGCAATTATGGTAATCAGTGATCGTATTTCGGCGTTTGATTGCATCTGGCATGGCGAAGGTGGCATGAAGGGTGTTCCTGGTAAAGGCGCAGCACTGAATGCTATTTCAAATCATTGGTTCCGTTTGTTCCGTGAGCAAGGCCTAGCCGACAGTCATATTCTTGATATCCCGCATCCGTTTGTCTGGATTGTACAAAAAGCTCGCCCAGTGATGATTGAAGCGATTTGTCGCCAGTATATTACAGGTTCGATGTGGCGCTCTTATAGCAAAGGCGAGCGTGACTTTTGTGGCATTCAAATGCCTGAAGGTTTAGAAAAAGATCAGAAATTACCTGAGCTATTAATTACCCCCTCTACTAAGGGTATTTTAAAAGGCATTCCGGGTGTTCCCGCGGTTGATGACGTCAACATCACTCGCGCCAATATCGCTGATAATTTTGAAGCATTTAACTTTACTCAAGCCGACGATATTGAACAGTATGAAAAACTGTTAAAAGAAGGCTTTGCCGTTATCTCTAACGCATTAGCTGAGTTGGACCAGATCTTTGTTGATACCAAGTTTGAATTTGGTTACGTCAATGATGCTGCGGGTAATGAAAAACTGATTTATATGGACGAAGTAGGCACACCAGACTCTTCTCGTATTTGGGACGGTGCAGAATACCGTGTAGGCAACATTGTTGAAAATTCGAAAGAAGGTTTTCGCCAATTTTTACTCAATCATTTTGACGATGCCGATATCTTATTGAATAAAGATCGCATGGATGAGCGTTCAGCGCTGGCCCGTGATAATGAGTTGCCAGCCAATGTTTTAATGGATTTATCTAAAACCTATTTGAACATTGCAGAAAAAGTCATCGGCGAAAAGATTGTTTTATCTGATAATCCAAAAGCTGAAATTATCGATGTTTTACGAGATCAGTATGGATTGGTTGACTAGTTTTCTACTCATCTTTGCCGCTGAAATTGGCGATAAAAGCCAATTGGTTTGTATGGCCTTGGCAGTGCGCTATCGTGCGCTGCCTGTTGCCGTTGGGGCGATCTTAGCCTTTTTGGTATTGAATACATTAGCGGTGGTATTTGGCAGCGCCATTGCTAACTGGATTCCCGAACTCGTTATCTCAATTTCTGTTAGCGTTTTGTTTTTAATGTTTGGCTTTCATGCGCTCTTTACTAAAGACGATGGCGAAGAGCTTGAAGATGATGATTTGCAGGTGAAAAGTCAGCAGCATATTATTTTTTCTACTTTTGCCTTAATTACAATCGCTGAATTTGGTGATAAAACCCAACTAGCCGTTGTCGCCTTAAGCAGTCATAGTTCGGCCATTGCGGTGTGGATTGGATCAACTCTCGCGCTGGTGAGTACCTCTATCATGGCGGTTTGGGCAGGGCGGACGATTTTACAACGAATTCCCATCGCATTATTACACCGCTTAAGTGGCGGATTATTTATTATCTTAGGTTCATTAGCCGCTTATTCTGCGTACTCCATTTATACAGCGCTCTAATTTTCATATTAAACTTTTTTGTACAGGTTTCACATGTTTTCTGGTTTTGATTACGGCACATCCAACTGTGCTATGGGGATTATTCAGACTGAATCATCCAAGGTAAGTCTTTTACCCTTAGAGCAAGGCAAAGTCTTTATGCCTTCTACTTTATACGCACTGGAGCGCGAGCTGATTTGTGAACAAGTCGGGTTGGGCATTACAGATTCTGCAGATAAAGAAGCATTCTTAGCATTACGCGCTAATTCTTTAGCGCAAGCACGACGTATTCGTCAGCAAGAAGGGCTAGATTCCAGTGAGCAAAGTTTATTCTTTGGCCGCAGTGCCTTTGAAGAATATTACGAATTTCCTGAAGAAGGCTATTTCGTAAAATCGCCTAAATCTTTTTTAGGTGCCAGTGGTTTGCGTCCTGAGCAAGTCTTCTTTTTTGAAGACATTGTGACTGCGATGATGCAAAACGTAAAACGTCAGGCAGAAAAAAGTGCTGCTGCTTTAGGCCTAAAAGATCCGATTGAACATACGGTAATCGGTCGCCCTGTAAACTTTCAGGGATTAAATGCCGAGCAAAGTAACAAACAAGCGATTGATATTTTAACCGTATCGGCAAAACGTGCGGGGTTTAAATCGGTTGAGTTTTTATACGAACCTATCGCCGCTGGTTTAAACTTCGAAGCGGAACTGAGCGAAAATAAAACAGTATTGGTTGTTGATATTGGTGGTGGTACAACCGACTGCGCGATGGTGCGCATGGGGCCAGATCATAAAAACCAAGAGCAACGCCAGCAAGACTTTATTGGCCACTCAGGGGAACGCATAGGCGGTAACGACCTTGATATTCAATTAGCGGGCAGCAATTTAATGCCACTGTTTGGAATGGGAACCGAGTTAAAAAATGGCAAACCCGTCTCAACCAAAACATTTTGGGATGCGGTATCTACCAACGACATTAGTGCGCAAAGTAACTTTAATAGCCTGCAAACAGAACTGTATTTAGATCAATTAGTAAGAGACAGCGCATCACCAGAATTGATTCGTCGCTTTATTAAGTTACGCGATGATAAACAAAATCATCATTTGGTGCGCAGCTCAGAGCAATGCAAAATCGAATTATCTAGCAAGCCTGAACACCGAGTCGATTTATCTTTTATCGAACGTGATTTAAGCGAAGTGGTTACGCGAGAATTATTTGCAGAAGCCGTGAATCGACCTGTTGAAAAAATGACGGCATTAATGGATGAAGCAATTGTACAAGCTGGCTGTAAGCCTGATCTTGTTTATGTGACCGGTGGTTCTGGCCAGTCTCCTGTGATTCGCCAAGCTATTAAAGAAAAAATTGGCGAGGTTGAAGTCCTTGATGGCGATCACTTTGGCAGTGTCGCGTCTGGTCTAACGGTTTGGGCAGAAAGGCTTTTCCGTTAGAACCACTAAATACAAGCGCATTATGATGTTTTAAAGGTATCAATAATGCGCTTTAATTTTCCGCCTAGGTTATTCAAATTACTGCTTGCTCCTAGCACTTTATGGCTGTTTTCACTCGACTCTTCAGACAGCTTTGAAATCTTAACAACCGACTTATCAATTTCTTTAGCAACGGCTGATTGTTCTTCTGCTGCCGTCGCAATTTGAATCGTCATTTCAGAAATCGTTCCTACTGCTTCAACAATTTTTTCTAAAGCCATTGCCGATGTGCCAGCCAATTCAACCGTACTGTTGGCTTTTTCACTGCCATCATTCATGACTCTAACCGCATCGCTGGTGCCTTTTTGTAAGCGTGCAATCATTTCATTAATTTCTTCAGTCGATTGCTGCGTACGGCTCGCGAGTGTTCTTACCTCATCGGCAACCACCGCAAACCCACGGCCTTGCTCACCCGCTCTAGCGGCTTCAATAGCGGCATTTAACGCTAATAGGTTGGTTTGTTCTGCAATACCACGAATAACATCCAATACCGATCCAATAGACTGGCTTTCAGCCTCAAGTTGATTAATCACCGCGGCCGCTGATTTAACCTCATTAGCTAGCTCGGTAATGCCGCGGGTTGTTTGTCCCATTACCGCTAATCCTTCATTAGCTTCATCGTTAGCGCCTTTTACGGCAACGGCGGCTTGTTCCGCACTGCGAGCAATCTCTTGAACCGTAGACGACATTTCAGTCACCGCAGTAGCGACTTGATAGGTCTCTTGGCTCTGCTGCTCCATGTGTTTTTTACCCACTTGAGCAACCTGCTCAAGTTGTTGTGACGCATCGGTTAATTCAGTATTCGTTTGGTTAACATCAATAATACTGATCTGAATTTTTTCAATAAAAGTATTAAACGCTTTGGTTAAGTCCGCGACCTCATCTTTGCCTTCTGTTCGTAACCGTAGGGTTAAATCACCTTCGCCTTCCGAGATATTGTTCATGGCTTTTGTCGTTGCGTTAATCGGTGATGAGATACTACGAGCAATTATCATAGCAATTGCGAGAAGAGGAATTAAAATAATAAAAATGATCAGCACCAGAGTCATTACAACGTTATAAAACTCTACATCTACGTCATCAACATAGACTCCCGAGCCAACGATAAGCTGCCAAGGTTGGAAGCCCTTCACAAAAGAAATCTTATCAACAGGATCTTCGGCTCCTGGTTTCGGCCACTGATAAGGAACAAAACCTTGCCCATGGCTAGCAACAATTTTTGTCATTTCAATAAAGATTTTCTTGCCGTTAGGATCGGCAAAATCGGCTAAATTTTTGCCATTTAAAGCAGGCTTAATAGGGTGCATTACCATTTTTGCATCATAGTCGTTAACCCAAAAATAATTATCACTGGCATAGCGTAACTTCGAAACCGCTTTTAAAGCTGCGGCCCGAGCCTCTTGCTCTGAAAACTCACCCAATTTAAAGCGATCATAATAATCACTTAATAAGCTATGAGTAGTTTGCACCAGAAGTTGTGTTTGCCCAGCTTTATGCTCTAGCAAGCTACTACGATACTGCATCAAGATAATGCTTGTTATGGTCAATAAACCAACAATAAATAGCGCAATTAATAACGAAAGGCGACGAGAAATTTTAATATGACGTAAGAGAGATATCATCATTGAATACCACGACTCAAAATAGAAGATAAATTAAGTTTAGTCGGTTGTGGTTATTTAGTATGAAAAGACAAAATCTAAGCTGTTTTTTGTCAATATAGTCAGCCTTCATCATGGTTGATTAAAGGGCCTTACTTGCTTGAAAAAGAGAGCGTTACTCCTTCCTTCTCCTGATAATACAAATGATAATGATTTGCAATATCAATATTATTCCATTAAATTGGCGGCCAGAAATAAAGATTGAACTTTTTCAATTATTCATACCCCTCCAATAGAAGGACTCTCAACATGAAACATCAATTCCTTAAAAACAGTCTGGCTTTAGCCATTAGCCTAGCCAGTACTGTTGCCATTGCCGAAGAAGCGGCTGCCGATAGCAGTACGAAGAAGCTCAATACCGTGACCGTAACGGGTCAGAAAATGGAGCGGTCATTACAAGATACAAAAGAGAGTGTCGTTGTACTTACTAGTGAAGATCTTGAAATTCGAAATTTAACGGAATTGACCGATGTCATTCAACAGACACCGGGGATTAGTGGTGATCAGTTTGGATTTCGCATTCGTGGTGTACGCAGCAGTGATGGAGCAATTCAACCCAATCGCGGCGATCTTGCATCCGTGGTGATAGACGGAGTAACAACTTCAGGTTGGATTAAAAGTGGAGCCGTTGGTCAATTATGGGATGTATCCCAAGTAGAAATCTTAAGAGGACCACAATCCACTAACCTCGGGCGCAATGCGCTGGCGGGTGCAATCATCGTCAATACCAGTGATCCTGTCTATGCTAATGAAGGAAAAGTTAGACTAGGTTTTGGCAATTATGGTCAGCGAGAATATAAAGGTGTTGCGAACATTAATTTGATGGAGGGTATTTCTGCATTACGTTTGTCAGCGGAGCACAGTCAATCAGATGGTTTTATCGATAACATCACTCGTAATGAAAAAGATTATAATGGCCGTGAGAATACTGTTTATCGTATGAAGCTGCTTTTAGAACCGACTGATGACCTGAAAATGGTGCTTTCATATCAACACCTAGAAAATGAATATGGCGATAGCCGAGTGCTATTAGGTGAGTTTGATAAAGACGATCGAAAATCAACAAACGATGCGGATGCGGTATTCAAAACCAAAGCTGATTTAGCCTCGCTGAATCTTGATTTCAAAATCAATCATCGCTGGGCATTGAAAAGCATCAGTGCCTACCAAGATGGCGAACGTGATCGTCTGAGTGATACCGATTTAAGTGCCTTGGCCTATGGAAACGGCGGAGGCACGGTTATTCAAGACAATGAAGATACTAATTGGTCGCAAGAATTACGCTTAAACTTTAACTCAGATACCGTTCGTGGAAGCACTGGTGTGTATTACACCAGTATCGAAGCTAAGAATAGCCAAGTCGCCAATAACGATCTTAATCTAGTCACACAATTTGATAGTTTTGCCCGTAGTCAGAATATTAATTTTCCTTTAGGACAGTTTTTAACTAACCCGATTAACTTAGTTCCGTTTGGGGGTTCTGGAACGTTATCGGCTCTTTATCCTGAATTTTATGGCACTGAGCAAACAGGATTTACAAACGTTGAGACTACGAGCTGGGCTGTATTTACCGAATGGGACGTTGATTTTGCTGATAACTGGACAGCCAGCTTCGGCGCACGCTACGACAATGAGAAAAAAGAATATTCAACAGGTTCTAATTCAATTAGCCCAAATACTCTTCCTACACCTCTGGGTGCTCCTTATGGAAGTGCGGGAATTGGAGCGGTGACTTTGGATTCTATTATTGGTATTGCTAACGCTCAATTATCTTCTTTCGCACAGAATGTGCCTGAAACGGATAAGAGTAAAAGCTTTAACAATATACTTCCCCATGCGGGCATCACTTATCGCTGGAATGAGGATGTTACGACGAGCTTTTTTGCCAAGAAAAGCTACCGTTCAGGTGGCTCTGAATTGACGCTATTGCATGGTGTAAATGACTTTGATCAAGAAGAGCTATGGAATTACGAACTGGCGCTTCGCTCTGAACTCTTAGATGGCCGCGGTTTACTAAATGCGAATATCTATTACAGTGACTGGAAAGATCAACAAGTGAAAATTCAAGAGCTGGGAACCAGCAGCTCTGCATATACAATTACTGAGAATTCTGGAAGGTCAGAACTGTATGGTGCAGAACTGAGTTTTGATTATATTTTAACAGAAACACTTGATTTATATGTAGGCGGTGCATTGTCAAATACCGAATACAAAGATTTCAAATCTGCAGATGGCTCTAATGACTACAGTGGTAATGAATTTACCTTTGCACCAAAGCATACTGCAATGACAGGTTTAAACTATCAAAGCTTCAACGGTTTCTTTTTAAATACTTCAATGAATTATCAAGGAAAATCCTACTCAGATGTTGCTAATGAGAAAGAGTTATCTGCGCGTACTCTTGTTAATATAAACGGAGGGTATGAGATCCAAGATTTAAAACTCGAAGTTTATGTTAAAAATGTATTCGATCGAACTTATGCAAATCATAACAACTTGCAAGCCGCAAATGGTACACCCGCGGTACGTATGGGCGACCCACGTGTCATCGGCGCGAGAGCAACTTACAACTTCTAAGTCTCATCATGTGAGTCTCATCATTAACGGATATCTCTTCGCCTTGCTGGCTATTGCAGCAAGGCGAGAGTTTTTTATTTCGTAAACTTTTCTTGCTTTTCATCTGGCAGCTTTATATCCAAATAGACGAACAGCAATGCAAAGAAAATAAGCCCGGCTTGAATATAAAAATTCCATCCTGAGGTTAGCCATAACCATCGGCCATTAACCAGGCCATCGACAATTAATGTTGATAAAAGTAGCGCAGCACTGATACGTAACATCCAGTGGCTCAGTTGGAAGCCATTCTTCCAAAAGAAAGGCGTGAATAAAGCGACTCCCCAAGTAATCCAGAGAATCCACTCTTCGAAATGGTGGTGTTCTTCACCCAGTTTAAATACATAGAGCAATTGGCTTGCCGGAAAAAGAGCACAGGTTGCAATCACAAGGCCGCCACAAATCCCCAGTGTTAATTTACTAAGAGGGTGTTCCATGCCATGCCCTCTACGCTCTAACCACAGCATATTGCCGGTCACAATCAGACCACACGTTCCTAAAGCGGCTAACGCATAACAGATTTTTAGCCAAATACTGCCAAACAATACGTAATGCAAAGGCGTGACCGCTGCAAAGATACGATGGAAAGGTCCTTTATCGATAAAGCTGCCTTCGTGAACAGTCTCGCCAGTAGCGATAGAATAAGTCACGGTTTCTATGTTGCTTAAATGTTTCTGGTGGTGAGCTGAAAATTTAATCAATCCACCTTTGTCACCTGCTCCCTCAACTTCAATAAATTTAATTTCTTTGTCAGTGAGGTCAGAGTTGGCTTTGATCCAGAGTTCATTCAATGAATAAATAGGTGCCGGTTCACCAGTAATTTCAGCTCTTGGTCCAAGTATAGTATCCGTTGCTTTCTGAACGTCACCGTCGAACGCGGCCAGTGCTAGAATAGGGGTGATAATGCCTAATAAACCTAAAATAGTGCCAGTGAACGCAAGAATAAGGGTAAAAGGTAATGACCATAAGCCAAGCAACTTATGTTGGTCGGTTAATAATAAACGCCAGCTTCTTTTAGGACGTAGCATGACAAATTCTTTACGCCATTTAACATGTATCAAAATGCCAGCGATGATAGCCAATAGCATAGCCATACCTGCCAAACCGACAAGGTAGCGTCCGTAGGGTCGAGGTAAATAAAGATCGGTATGCAAATAGGTAAGAATTTGACCTAATGCGGAAGGGGATGATTCGACTTCCTCATAGTTGCCCGCCTCTAAGTAGCGAATATCAAATTCACCTTCATCCGGGAAATGGCCAAGCATAATGTGATTATTCACTTCATCCGGTGGTTGAATGAAATATTTATCGTATTGAAAGCCGATGTTATTCGCCGCTTCAATGGTGCGCTCAAGGTCAAAGGATTTATCTTCAGAAATTTCTCCGAAGGTTGAGTACTGCCAGTATCCTAACTCGTTCTCAAACAGGGCGGGTATACCAGAAAAGGTAACAATAAAAAGTAATATGCCTGAAATAATGCCAACCCAGGAGTGCGTATCATAGAGGCGTTTATGAGTGTGTTGTTTCATGGTAATTCTCAACTGGCTAAACTGATAATATCTATCGTAAGGGCGGGTATTAATAAAATAAGGATCCTAGTCCAGGCCTGAAGGCCATCCAATGCCAAGATGGCCCAATAAAAAACTGAGGCCCAGAAAATAAAGAAAAAGATCCCTCCTGCAAATACCTGTTCCGCAAGACTGCCAAATGGCCATAGTAGGGTAATGGAAATGGTCAGTGCTACCGTCGCTAAAAAGCTCCCGATGATCGCGGCAATATTACGACTGCCGGTACTGCGAATAATGTTAATAAACATAGTCGATTCCCTTATATATAAGTCCAGTCAGGCTGAGTGCCGTAATCAGATATACAGACTTTGGCTGCCAAACTCTGAGTTGAACGAACGTGATAGCGACAGCCATTAATGCAAATAGCCAAATAAAGAAACCGTGCTCAAATCCGATTGGAATCCCCATCAAACAGGCAGATATCAATAATAGAGTTCTGCCTGCAACTCTTCTGTTGTAAGGGATTTTAGTGCTTCTATGTTCTTTTAGGCCATACATAGCATGAAGGGCAGGCCAGATTAAAAATACGCTGATGGGCATAACAAATGTCCTGACGGTGGTTATGTGTTTGTGGTGATGAGAATGAGAATGCGTATCATAAAGCTTAATTGAGTGTGATCAAGAGATAATTTAGAGACTTCTGGTTAGTGGCGGTCATATTGGCAATATTATGCGCTTGACAAGTGATAATGATTATCAATACTATTTGTATTTTAGACAAGGATGAAAAAAATAGTATGAGAATCGTTCAACTGGATTTGATTCGTGGGATTGCTCTGCTCGGCATTTTTGTAATTAATATTACATTGTTCGCGTATTCTGAAACGGGACAGATAGAATTTTACCAACAGTTAGGAGCGCATTTTCCTGCGCTGGAAAAGGGTCTAGGATCATTTTTATATGGTCATCTGATGCTTACTTCTTATTCGCTGATTCAAGCACTATTTTCACAAAAAATGATGACGCTCTTTTCCTTTTTGTTTGGCGCTAGTATTATTTTAATGACAGAAAAATTGGATCAGAAAGGTGCCAATTCTTTCAGTGTATTTTACCGACGCAACTTCTGGTTAATGGTTATTGGTGCGCTACATCTTTTAGTTTGGTATGGCGATATATTGTTCGTATATGCGCTATCTGGATTTCTGTTGTATCCATTAAGAAAGCTTAACGCTAAGACGCTTATCTGCCTGAGTATTCCCTTATACAGTATATGTACTGCATACATTGGGCCTGCACTCAGTGCTTATTATTATGACAGCAGCATCACCGATGCTCATTCGAATTTAAGCTTTGATCATTTAAGTTTTGATCATTTAAAGCTCATTAAATACTTCACGCTTTCTTTAGCCAATATGTTACTCGGTATGGCGTTGTATAAGCTCGGTTATATTTTGGGAAAATCGTCTACCCAGGTTTATCGTAATTGGGCAATTGGAGGATTAATATCCGGACTCGCTTTACAGGGGTTGGCATTATTTCTTAATGAGGCTTATGGCGTCGTCGTTGACCTGAACAATCTGGCCTCAATTCTTCAGGCGCTTTCTTACATTGGGATTATTATTTTATGGAGTCAGTCCAATAAACTTTTGTGGTTACAAGTCAGGCTGCAAGCTATCGGTCGTGCCGCATTAACCCATTATCTACTGCAAACGCTGATATCTGTGTTGTTATTCTATCCACTGTTTTTAAACTTTAGAGCATTAGAGTTGGATTTACTGCAGCAAATTTGGGTAGTGCTTGGAGTATGGGCCCTGCAATTATTCATCGGTAAAATGCTGATGGAAAAATTAAAGTTTGGTCCAGTAGAGTGGCTATGGAGAAGTTTATATTATTGGCAGCGCCAGCCGTTTCGTCGTTAAGGGGGAGTGAAGATTAAACAGCGTCTTCAGCAATGCTATCCTGTTTTTTTATGATTTTATGTTTATCTTCTGATTGCCCACTTTTCCAGTAGCTGCTTATGTAAAGTTGGTTGCGAGGAACTTGCCTATCTTTTTTAAAGTAGCTGCGTAATAAACGCATATTGCTGAATTCGCAGGCAGCCCAAATAGAAGGGGTGCCTAATAACCAAGGCAAGGTTTTTACCGCATCGCTTAGTATTGTATTTTCTGTATCCAGATGTGGATTAATCACCCATAAAATATCAATTCCCTCAGGTTTTTTAAGTGATTGCTTATCTTGCTCAGAATTAATTTCAATCACAACATAGCCTGTCGCATTTGCAGGCAATTGTTCAAGCTGACAACTGATGGCTGGTAAAGCCGTCATGTCGCCAGCAAATAAAAACCAATCGGCTTCCAGAGAAGCTGCTTTGACTTTGCCAGGACCAAACATCTGCATAGCATCACCGGGTTTTGCTTGTGCAGCCCAAGTTGATGCTGGCCCAGAATGTTTGCCTAACTCACCGTGTAATACAAAATCGATATCAAGCATTAAATCATATGGGTTGAACTTGCGTATGGTGTAAGTTCGCATAATAACTTTGGTATCTTCATCACCTGACAGAGCTCCTTCAGAGAGAGTCCCTTCAGAGAGAGTCCCTTCAACGGGAAAGAGAAGCTTTACATAGCTGCCTTCATATCCTGTTGGAAATTCCGCTAAGTCTTGTCCGTGTAATGTAACCCGTTGCATATTGGGGCTAATGCGTTGGCTTTGGCTTACTGTTAATTGGTAAGGAAGATCTCTGGGCATGGATAATAACCTTTAATACGTTTTGATTAATTCGGAGCTTATTTAAAAATAACCCCCAGTGACCCAACTGGTTTTGTACTAGTGTTTTTGCTGATTAGGTTTAAATTTAACCCAAGCTGTTGCTAGATAATGAGTCAGCACATAGAGCGCTAATAACGTTATTAAGAATCCAGTCCCACTTAGCGTTCGAAAACCAAAGTACATAAGTCCCCAGCCAATAAGTAACCAATGAACAACGTATATGGTGGTGATGTGTTTGCTCCAGATATACCAGAAGCTGAATATTGGGTTGTGAGGTACCTTCTCGACAATCGTATTAAATAAGAAAATGGTGAGTGCGGTGAAGCCACTGATTGCGATAACCGCGCCTGGGCCTGCGCGCATTGAACCACCGATGTGGTAATCAACATCGGTAAAAATGATAGCAATACCGACTGCTGTTGTGGTGAGGCTAAACCAGGCCGACTTTTTCAAAAAGCCATTTAAGTCATCGGCTTGTTTCATCCAGTGGCCAAATGCCATACCTGAAATGGCATAGGCTAGCCATGGCAACTGTGGGAAAAACGCGCCTTCTGCAATATTGCCAGCAAGCAGTTTTAATATTTCATCGACGAAAGCATTACCTGTCTGAGTATCCCATGCGTAAGGCGAAGCGAAAGCAATCGCGAGGGCGATGACCAGCCAGTGTTTTGGGTTAGGAAGATAATGGCTCAGCAGGCTGCAAACAATAAAAGCGATGCCCGCAAATTGTAAAATATCAACCACCAACAATTCATAGATTGGATTGCCGTTGCCTAAATCTTCTTGGCTGACCAGACCGAATTCCAAGGAAAGCCACATGGGTAGCGAGCTGCGAAAAAAATTCAGTACGTAGCCTGCAAAAAATAATATTACGCCACGTTTAATCGACAGTGATAAATTCTTATGTCCTGTCAGAGTGATAAAAATGCCCATCAGAAATACGAAGCAGCAGACACTGAAGAGTAATACTTCGTGAGTAATTTCTAGCTGAACGTTAAGCCCGTGTAGGTAACTTAATATCAATGCATAGCCGAAGATGAAAAGAAATATTATGCGTTTGATGTGTTGCGTGCCCGTAGCATTCGGAGTCAGTAGGATAAGTAGCGATGATAAATAGAGGGTCACGACAGTCCAAATCGTTAGCAATTCAAAAGATGAGCCAATAATACTTTTGTTAAATTCTGCCGCGCCATAAAAATAAAGGAAGTGCACGATCAGCATAAACATGACACAAATTCCTCGATAGAAATCGAGCACTTTGATTCTTGAGGAGCCTTTCATTGTGTCATCCATTATGTCATCACTCTTATGAGAAAATTTATTAAGTCGCTTGTATGTCAATCAAGGGCAGGATTATTCCACAAATAATAATGCTTATCAATTGCATTTAATTGCTGGATAATCTAAATGCAAACCATTACCATTGGGGTCATTAAATTGTAAGGATTAAGTCGTGCGTGATATGAAAATAGAACAGCAGGCTGAATGGGATATCGAGCGAGCGCAAGATACCTACGGCATAAAAAATTGGGGAAATGGGTATTTTGATATCAGCCCTGACGGTGAAGTAGTTATTAAAAATCCCAAGGACTCTTCTTCCGAGCAGTCTTTTTGCGAGCAGTCTTCTGGCTTGTCTTTGCTGGAAGTTATTGAAGGCTTGCGAGATCGTGACCTGCACATGCCCGCGTTATTACGTATTGAAAATATAATCGATCACAGCATCAGTAATTTGAATGACTCTTTCAGAAAAATTATAGAGCGTCTCGATTACCAGGGTTCGTATCGTGGTGTATTTCCCATCAAGGTTAATCAACAAGCGCAAATCGTTGAGGAGATCGCTCGGTTTGGGGAGCGCTATGGTTATGGTTTTGAGGTGGGCAGTAAGCCTGAAATGATCGCCGCTTTATCAACGCTCGGTAATAGCAGTGATCAGATGTTGATTTGCAATGGTTACAAAGATCAGGAGTTTATTGATCTGGCCTTGCAAGCGGTCAAGTTGGGTACTCGTTGTTTTGTGGTGATTGAGGCCCTGTCCGAGCTGCCAATTATTGTTGAGCGCAGCAAAGCTTTAGGCATCGAACCTTTGATTGGTGTACGAGCAAAAATGACGACTAAGGTTGGTGGTCATTGGAATTCAACCAGTGGTGATCGCAGTGTCTTTGGTTTGTCAGCCAGTCAAATTATTCAGGTTGTCGATGTACTGAGAGACAATGATATGTTGCATTGTTTGCAATTTTTGCATTGCCACTTGGGTTCTCAAATTCCTAATATTCGTGACATTCGTGGTGGCGTAAGCGAAGCCTGTCGTTATTACGCAGACTTGTGTCGCGAAGGTGCCGCGATGAATTATATCGATTTGGGTGGCGGGTTAGCAGTAGATTATACGGGGGCGCATTCACAAGAAAGCCAAAGTCGAAATTATTCTTTGGATGAATATTGTGAAGATGTGGTCGAAACCGTTATGTCGACGCTCGATGGTTATGGTATTAGCCATCCAACGATTGTTACCGAATCCGGTCGTGCCACCGTCGCGTATTCATCTATATTATTGTTTAACATCTTAGATGTCGCGCGCTTTGAGCCTGTCGAGATAAGGACGTCTAGTGATGAAGGGCATGAGTTACTTGATAATTTGCGCAGCATCTTTGATTACTTAAAACCAGATCGGGTGCAAGAGTGTTTTAATGATGCCCACTATTATAGGGATGAAGTGCGTGAGTTGTTTAAGCGCGGTCAGGTAGGTTTGCGTACCCGTGCTGAAGCAGAAAACCTGTTTTTAAAAGTGCTGCGAGATATTAAATCTTTATTGCCTGAACTGGATCAAATTCCTAAAGAGCTAGAAGGGTTCGATGAATCTTTAGCCGATATTTATTATGGCAATTTCAGTCTGTTTCAATCTTTGCCAGATAGCTGGGCCATTGATCAGATGTTCCCTGTGATGCCGGTTCATCGCTTAAACGAAGAACCTGATCGTCGTGCTGTATTAGCGGATATTACCTGTGATTGCGACGGAAAAATTGATCGTTTTATTGCTACCGATCGCGAATATGCTCCGACCTTACCCGTGCATTCATTAAAAGAATCTGAAGAATATTATATGGGTGTCTTCCTTGTGGGGGCCTATCAGGAGACCCTTGGGGATTTACACAATTTGTTTGGTGATACCAACGTGGCCAGTATTCGTTTAAACGAAGGGGGGGGTTACGAATTTGTTAAAGAAATTCACGGCGATACCATCGAAGACGTTTTGGGTTATGTGGAATACCAGCCTTGGGAAATGAAATTACGTTACCGCAATAAATTAGAAGCCGCCGTAAATGAAGGTCGCATCAGTGCTCGTGAACGCCAGCAAATGATGAATACTTTCAATGCCAGTATGCAAGGCTACACCTATTACGAAAAAGACCATGTGCTTTAAATAATTTAAAGAAAAGTTTAGGGGAACCTGTTATGAAAAAAATAATGATTATTGGTGCTGGTGGCGTAGGTCAGGTTGTTGCCCATAAATGTGCTCAATTGCCGGAAGTGTTCAGTGACATTGTATTGGCCAGCCGTACTCAAAGTAAGTGTGATGATATCGCCAAGCAAATTAAGGCAAGCTATGGTCGCGACATTGAAACGGATCACGTTGATGCGGATAGTGTGTCTGATCTTGTGCGCTTATTTAAGAAGTACGATCCGTTCATGGTGATCAATGTGGCGCTGCCCTATCAGGATCTGACCATTATGGATGCCTGCTTAGAAATGAAAGTACACTATCTTGATACGGCCAATTATGAGCCATTAGATACGGCAAAATTTGAGTACAAATGGCAATGGGAGTATCAGAGTAAATTCAAACAAGCCGGTTTGATGGCGCTGTTAGGTTCAGGATTTGATCCTGGCGCGACCAATATGTTTACGGCTTACGCTGCTAAGCATTATTTCGATGAGATCCATACCTTAGATATCATTGATGTTAATGGGGGCGATCATGGTTATCCGTTTGCGACCAATTTCAATCCGGAAATTAATATTCGTGAAGTGACCGCTGAATGTCGCCATTGGGAAAACGGTGAGTTTATTACAACACCTGCTATGTCGACTAATCAAGAATTTACCTGCCCCGATGGTATTGGCACTTACAATATTTATCGCATGTATCACGAAGAATTGGAGTCATTAACAAAGCATTATCCAACACTTAAGCGTGCACAATTCTGGATGAGTTTTGGTGATAGTTATCTGAAACATTTAGAAGTATTAGGTAACGTGGGTATGACAGGTATTGAACCTATTAATTTTAATGGCCAGGAAATTATCCCACTAAAATTTTTAAAGGAACTTTTACCTGACCCTTCTACATTAGGACCGCGTACAACGGGTAAAACGTGTATTGGCTGTGTTATTACCGGTATGAAAGAGGGTAAGACTCGAACAGTGTATGTATACAATATCAAAGATCATCAAGATTGTTATGGCGAAGTGCAATCACAAGCGATTTCTTATACCACCGCTGTGCCAGCCATGATCGGCGCCAAGATGATGATCGAAGGTCAGTGGCTAAAAGAGGGGGTTTGGAATATTGAGCAGATGGACCCAGATCCATTCATGGATGATATGAACAAATACGGCCTGCCGTTCAAGGTAATTGAAGAGCCAGGCTTTGATCTGACTTAATCATAATCTGACTTGATCATAAAAAGTGCAATGCACATGACGACATTACCGAGTCCCTGGATTCAGCTGAACTATGCGTCCCTTGAGCTTTTAAACGATAAACGTTTTTCAACGCAGGTTCTAGGCTGGCTGAGTGCAGACGAGCGAAAGCGCTATAAACGTTTTGTGAATAAACAGCAGGCTAATCAATATCTGTTAGCGAGGGCTTTATTGCGTAGTCAATTATCAAAACGAGTGCCGTGTGTATTGCCCCATGAATGGGTATTTGTCATCGATAATTCTGGTAAACCAAGATTGGCGGATGGGTTTTCATATTTAAATCTGCACTTTAATTTATCACACAGTGAAGACCTAGTTGTATTGGCTCTGGGTGAAGAATTAGGTGAGGGGCTAGGTGAGGGATTGGATTTGGGCGTTGATGTTGAATGTATTCATCGTCCGATATTTAACATGGCCTTTGCTAAACGCTATTTCTCTGAAAGGGAATTGGCTGATCTGATGAGACTGACTGAGCCGCAGCAAATAAAACGCATAGCTCAATTGTGGACGTTAAAAGAATCCTACCTGAAGGCCAGTGGTTTAGGCATAAGAATACCGCTCGCTAAGCTGGCTTTTTCTTTTAAGGGGCAAGGCGATCTGGGTCTTAGTATATCGCCTTCTTTGGCTGAAGTTTTACCGGTAAAAAAAGGCAGTTTTATCGCTTTATTCAGCGTGCGGTCAGATTACAGTTTGGCGTTAACCATAGATACTGATCAAGAAATGGACATCTCTGCTATGACAATTAATGAGTGGGCTGGTTTGAACAGCCAGCTTTTGGGTTTGCCATACAAGCTGTTAAGAACTAAAACTGACCAAGAAATAAGTCGTAACGTTTCATAAGATTATTTATAAAATGTTATGAAATTTATTATAAAATATTTTGAGATATTATGAGTAAAAATCTAATCGATACCTCTCCTGATAGTGGACCTTTAGTAGCCACTTTTTTCCGTTTTGTTATTCCTTCTACATTGAGTTTGCTGGCTATTTCGACTGCCAGTGTCGTAGATGGTTTTTTTGTGGGAAATTATATTGGAGCAGAGGCATTAGCGGCGGTTAATTTATTGATGCCGTACTTTGCCTTGTTATTTGGTGTGGCTCTGATGTTTGCCGTCGGAGGTTCAGTTAAAGCCAGTATTTATATCGGCGATAAAAAATACGCTTTAGCGTCATCTATTTTTAGTCAGGTTTTCTTTGTGATACTGGCCATGGCAGTGCTGGCGGTACCCCTGTCTCTTATATTTAGTGAGTATCTGTTTGCTGCTTTGGGGGCTACCCCTTCGTTATATCCTCTGATGCAGAGCTATTTTGAAGTTTTTTGTTTTGTAACGATAGTGCAACTGACCTGTCTGGTGATGTACTACTTTATTCGTGCAGATAATCGACCTGAGTTGGGTATGCGCGCATTGATGTTAGGTGCCTTTGTCAATGTTGCTCTTGATGCACTTTTTATAGGCAATTTGGGGTGGGGTATTGAGGGAGCCGCTTGGGCGACCTTAATTGGGCAAGTGATTCAATTGATTTACATTTCAAGCTACTTTTTTTCTGGCCATAATAGTTTGAAGTTATCCTTTCCGATTTTTAAAATTAAACAATTGGGCTTTATTGCCTTTAATGGCTTCTCTGAGTTTATAAATGAATTTTCCATTGGCTTAGTTATTTTGGTTTTTCATTGGGTTATTAGTCGGCAAAGTGGTATTGAAGGGATTGCAGCATTTAGCGTAGTGAATTATTTAATTTATATCAGCTTAATGGTGTATTACGGCATCATTGACGCGATGCATGTTCTATTAGGGCAGAATTTTGGGGCGCAGCGTCTTGATCGGGTTAAGGCGTTTATGCGGATCGCGGCCATATCGATTGCGATATTGAGCATTTTTCTGGTGGTTATACTGCATGTTTTTGAAGGCCCAATCATTGCCTTTTTTCTCGATGATGATGCAAAAAATGCTCAGCAATTAGCGCAGAATTTTTTACATGTTATCTGGCCTATCTTTTTGTTTAACGGTTTTAATGTGCTTATTTGTGCGTATCTCACATCGGCAGAGCAGGCGATGCATTCTAGTATTATTGCTATGTTACGTTCATTAATCTTACCCATAGGCTTTGCGTTGTTACTCAGTATCATGCTTCCAGGCATTGGTTTTTTATACGCAGTGCCTGTAGCAGAAGCCTTAGCATTTGTATTTGCTTTCATCTTTTATATTAATTATCGACCTGCATTATTGATTAAAAAATCGCTTAACTAATATTTTTTTGACGTTATCGGTTTATTACCGATAGCGCTCTTTATTTTATTAAATATTCGAAAGGTAAGCCTTTAATGGTGAGCTTTTAATATAGTCCCGTCTGTTTTCTTCTAGGTAAATAATCTTATTTTATAAAAATAATTATAAATCTTAATCTAAATGTTAAATAAAATGAGAATCAATCGTATTTAGTGTGTATACTGCGATTCAAATGGAAATTAGTGAGCTAGGGTTCATATGAAATTTGCAGCAAACAACATTGCTGAGTACGCATCTTTTCACGCTTTTATTAATGCTTACTTACGCGAAATTGACGCCGGAACCTGGAAGGTCAAAAGCCAATTTTTGGCGTTGTCAGATTTTCCTTATGAGTTAAAGGGCGCTGAGGTTTTAGAACTTCGTTTACCTGAAAGTCAGCAGTGCATTGTGATGGATGTAGCCTACAAATCTAAAGTAGGTCGTCATCATTTTCAGGGTGTGTATGTGCGCACTGAATACAATGAAGCGCATAGCAGTCCTTGGCAGTCCGCCGATATCATGTACTTGCTGATTGCTTTGGTTCGGCAGATTTACCAACGACAAAATACACTTTCTATGGGGAGTGAATTGTCAGAATCAATAAGAATGAATGAAGTTGAGTTGCTAGGTCGTCTATTAGGCAGCTATCAAACTATGGCGTATTTTCTTAGCCAGCGAGCCGGTGATGCGACATTAAACAGTCTTGATTTTATTAATTCTGAGCAATCCATTCTGTACGGACATTGGTTGCACCCAACACCAAAAAGTCAGCAGGGTATTACACCTTGGCAGCAAACGTTTTATTCCCCTGAATTATGCGGCCGCTTTAAATTACATTATTTTTCTGCTGATAAATCTTTAGTTAAAGAAGGCTCCTCATTAGCGAAAAGCACCAGTGAAATTTTATATTCTGAAGTCAGTCGCTACGATTCGATAGAACTGGCGAATGACCATGTTCTCGTTCCGGTTCACCCATTACAGGCTCCTAATCTGTTATTGGAAAAATGGGTGAAAGATCTCATTGCAGAGGGACGCTTGAACTATCTTGGAGAGAAAGGGGCTGAATATACCGCTACTTCTTCTGTGCGTACGGTCGCTAACGAAACGTCTGATTGGATGATAAAGCTATCGATTCCTGTAAAAATCACCAATTCATTACGTACTAATAAACGGCGTGAATTAGAAGACGGAATGGTGATTGAGAGCTATCTGAATCACATTGGCTTTCTGACGGATCGCCCTCAATTTAAAGTGGTTGATGATCCCGCGTACATCACCATCAATCATCCAAAAGATCATCAATTAGATTCTGGCTTTGAAGTTGTTTTGCGCCGTAATGTATTTATGAAAGAAAAAGCTCGGGGAGTATGTTCAATCCTCACACTTGTACAAGATCCCATTCCCAATGCCGATGGAATAACAGAATCCAGTTTACTGAATAATATTATTTTAGATCTGGCTGCTAAAGAACATCGATCGCTCGATCAGGTTGCTATCGAGTGGTTTGATCGTTATTGGCACTGTGCCATTGAGTCAATATTGTCACTTTATGATGGCTATGGCATCGCATTAGAGGCGCATCAGCAAAACAGTTTATTGGATGTCTCAGCAGGTTACCCAAGCTGCTATTACTACCGAGATAATCAGGGATTTTATTTATCAGAGCACTTCAAAGCGCAGTTAGCGGAAGTTGGAAGTCAATTAAATCTCACTAATATTTTTTATGATGATGACAAAATTTTCACGGCCATTTCCTACTACGTCTTTGTCAATCAGTTATTTGCCGTGATCTACCGCTTAGGAGCCGATGGCCTAATAGATGAAGGCATTTTGGTGGAGCGCTGTCGTAAAAAATTATTAGAAATGCAAAAAAATATGCAAGGTATCGGTAAGGATTTTATTAACTACATTCTGAACAGTGAACGACTGGATTATAAAACCAATCTTTTAGCACGCGTAAATAATATAGATGAATTACAGGAAGGCATGGAGCACACCGTTTATTCAACAATCGTGAATCCCCTGTATTTAAAGTCAAACTTTAAGTCTGTATCAACAGCAACATCCGTGCTGCAGAAAGATCTTATTAAAGCTGGCGAAGGTGAGCGAGGTGCAGTCTATGGATAGTCTAGATAAAGATACAATATTGATAAAAATTGCAGAACAATTTTGTCCTCAGCATGCTCAATATATAGAAAGTCCTGAATCTTCTGATAAGGAAGAGCAACGAGTCGTACGCCAGTTTGTAGAGGCATTACTGTACGAAGAAATTATTGAGTTTAGTTCTGAGAACAGAATAAATTTTTCAGCAGAATTTAATCACTTCGATGGCGTATTCGATAATATTTACTCATTCAATATGGGCGGGCGGGCTTTTAGGTGTTTAGGCGCTCGCCGTATTTTTGAACGTATTCGAATTGCCGATGGTTCGGTACAGATACTTGAACATGATAAAGAGTATCGTAGTGATAAAGAGTATCGTGAATGCCGAATTGAAGAACTCATTTGTTACCTCGATACCGACTCGGAAACCAAGATGCGGGTATTGGGCGAGTTGATGCAGACCATCGCATTATGTCGATGGAATACTCGTTATTTAGAGCATCATAAAAAACCAAGGCGCGAGCTAAGCTTTGCGCAATTAGAATCGGCTATTACAGAAGGCCATCTATATCACCCCAGCTTTAAAGCCAGAACAGGATTCACACTGCAGGACCATATTCAATATGGCCCCGAGGCTGCAGGAACGATCCAGTTTCGATGGTTGGCTATTCAATCAGAGCATGTTGAGTATAACTACCCAAGTGCGAGCATTGATTTCTGGACTAAAGAATTGGGCGAAGAGCAATTTACAGTTTTGAGTAAGCGCCTCGAATCGCTAGGTAAAAACTGGGTGTCTTATGCTCTTGTACCCATTCATCCATGGCAGGTAGATGCCATTCAGAATCGTGGTCTTGCCGATGCAATTGATTGTGGTGACATTATTGAATTGGGCGAGGCGGGTGATTTTTATCAAGCAACCCAATCGTTACGCACCTTAGTCAATGTCAGTCACCCTGAAAAAGCGAATGTCAAAATCCCCTTGAATTTGGTGAGCACATCTTCGCATCGTAATTTGCAAGATCATTTTGTGTGTACTGCTCCGGCGATTTCAACATGGTTACAAGAAGTCGTGGCTAAGGATGAGTACTTGCAGCGGGAAGGTAAGCTGCTGCTGTTAAGTGAATATGCAGGTTTACTTTATAAGCCGGACGATGAAGCAAAAGCCAAAGAGATGGATGGCTTGATCGGTGCTATTTTCCGCGAAAGTATTGTTGATAAATTGCAGCCAGGTGAAGAGGCTATTCCCTTTACGGCACTTATGTTGGTTGAATCTGATAATCGTCCTTTTATAGCAGACTGGTTAGATCGCTATGGCGTTGATGCTTGGGTTAATCGTTTATTAGACGTCATGTTAGTACCTATTTGGCACATGTTGGTTCATAACGGCATTGCCTTTGAAGCCCATTGCCAAAATCTAATATTAACCCACAAAGACGGCTGGCCTCATCGCATCGCACTGCGCGATTTTCATGAAGATATGGAATACGTAGAAGACTATTTAAAATTTCCTGAACACCTTCCAAAGTTGGCTGAAACCGATTCATATTTTGAAACCATCGCATTAGATGAAGGTTTTAGTATGTCGGACATTGATGAGTTGCGTGAATTATTTATGGATACCGTTTATGTCTTGAATTTAGCGGATTTGTCTTTCTTATTAGAACGTTACCATGATTATTCTGAAGCCCAATTTTGGAACCGAGTGCGCGAATATCTTAATGATTATCGTCAATCAGGTATTACCGATCCTGCGCGTATCGATCGTATTGGCGCTGAAAATCCAAGCATTATTGTTGAGTCGCTGCTGAAGAAAAAAATATTAAATGGCGGCACCTTAGATTATTTCGAACATACCGTAAGCAACCCGTTAGCCACTGAGTTGGATAAAAGTGCTGAAGATAAAATCGCTGAAAATAAAAAGTTGCGACAAGCTGAATCCCAAACAAGTTAATTAATAAAAAATTAACTAAAAGCG
>Ga0193962_1000115_pt1 | contig 36043 bp, 27 predicted proteins | sample FB_5_MG_FD_140335 | JGI IMG/M metagenome (GOLD analysis project Ga0193962, IMG submission 140335) | Microbial mat bacterial communities from the Broadkill River, Lewes, Delaware, United States - FB_5_MG | ecosystem: Environmental > Aquatic > Freshwater > River > Microbial mats | place: USA... | reverse complement strand
AGGTGCTGAAAAATATATCATTTCTGATAAAAAAGAAAAAGTTCCAAATCTATACAAATATAAATATGAAAGACTTTTTGATTATAAATCACTCCCTTTTAAGAAGGCTAAAAGAGGACTCATAGGTATACCTAGAGTATTAAATATATATGAAGATTATCCTTTCTGGCACACTTTCTTCACTGAATTAGGTTATACAGTTGCTTTGTCTGCTAAATCATCTAGAAATGTATATGAGTTGGGTATGGAAAGCATACCTTCTGAGTCTGTATGTTATCCTGGAAAAATTGCTCATGGACATATGGAAGATTTAAAGAATAAAAATATCAAAAAGATTTTTTATCCTTGTATTACTTTTAATATTCAGGAAGATCCTAATGCAGGTAACAACTTCAACTGTCCAGTTGTAGGATCTTATCCAGAAACTATAAAGGCAAATATGGATTTAGAAGGCATTGAATTCCACATGCCATTCCTAAATTTAAATGAGAAAGAAAAAGTTGCAAAAATATTAACTAACGAATTTTCAAATGATGGTGTAACTTTATTAGAAGTTACTGATGCAGTTGATAAAGCCTACAAAGAATTACAACATTACAAAGATGATGTCAAACTTGAAGGAAAAAGAGCCCTAGATTATATTGAAAAAAACAATGTGAAAGGTGTAGTTCTAAGCGGTAGACCTTATCACTTAGATCCTGAAATCAATCATGGTATACCTGAAATGATTCAATCATACGATTTAGTAGTTCTTGCAGAAGATTGCTTACCTAATTCTAATAATATACATAGACCGCTAAGAGTTATTGATCAGTGGGTATATCACACTAGATTATATTCTGCTGCTACTTTTGTATCAAAAAGAGATGACTTAGAATTGATCCAATTGAATTCCTTTGGATGTGGATTAGATGCTGTAACTACAGATCAAGTTAAAGAAATTTTGGAAGCAAACAATAAAATTTATACTTTAATTAAAATTGATGAAATAAATAATTTAGGTGCTGTTAGAATAAGAATTAGATCACTTATTGCTTCTATGAAAGATAGAGAAAAAAACAATATAAAAGCCGAAGATAATTATGTACTTCCTAAAAAGGCTGTTTTCACAAAAGAAATGAAGAGCAAGCATACTATTTTAGTTCCGCAAATGTCTCCTATTCACTTTCAGTTTTTAGAGGCTTCTGCTAAAAAATCTGGCTATAAATTTGAAGTTTTACCTTCTGTAGATAAAGAAGCTATAGATGAAGGACTTAGATGTGTTAATAATGATGCTTGTTATCCTTCAATTATAGTAACCGGACAAATGATTCACGCTTTGAAATCTGGAAAATATGATTTGAATAATACTTCTCTCATTATTTCTCAAACTGGTGGTGGATGTAGAGCTACTAATTATATTGCATTTATTAGAAAAGCTCTAAAAGACGCTGATTTAGAAAACATACCTGTAATCAGTGCAAACATGGTTGGGTTAGATAAACAACCTGGTTTCAAAATAGATTTACCTATGGCAAATAGAATGCTTATGGGAATGGCTCTAGGTGATGTTCTAATGAAAGTTACTTACAGATGCCGTCCTTATGAAAAAGTGAAAGGTTCTACTGACGAACTATACCACAATTGGGTAGATAAATGTAACAAGGTTGTGGAAAGTGGAAATATTCCTAAGTTCAAAAAAATAGTAGCAGAAATCATTAAAGATTTTGATAATCTACCTCTTGATGAAACTATCAAAAAACCTAAAGTTGGAGTAGTTGGAGAAATTTTAGTTAAATTCCATCCTACTGCTAATAATGATATATTTGGAGTTTTAGAATCTGAAGGTGCTGAAGTTGTTGTTCCAGATTTAATGGACTTCTTCTTATACAGTTCACTCAACGGTGTTATAAAATTTGAAAATAATATAAAAGGTGAGAAAAAAGATAAGTTTGTAAATAATACAGCTACTTCTTTGATGAAGATGTATAAAAAACCGGCTGTTAAAGCTTTCGCCAAATCTAAGAGATTTGAAGCTCCCTTATCAATAGAAGAAATTGCTAAGAAAGCTGAAAGATTTATTTCTCTTAACAATCAATGTGGTGAGGGATGGCTTTTAACTGGTGAAATGGTTGAATTAATTGAAGATGAAGTTGAAAACATAGTTTGTATTCAACCATTTGCTTGTTTACCTAACCATATAACTGGTAAAGGAATGATTAAAAAATTGAAGGATAACTTTGAACAAGCTAATATAGTTGCTATCGATTATGATCCTGGTGCTAGTGAAGTTAATCAAATCAATAGAATCAAACTTATGATGACTACTGCAAAAAGAAATTTATTTAAATAATAATAAGCAATAAAAAAAATAGGCCTAAGGCCTATTTTTTATTGTTTATTATCTCTTCTGCAACTGCTGCTGCATTTATTTTTGCAGTATAAGTCCCAGAATATTCAAAAGTATTTGACTTATGTTCGTACATAGGATCATAATAATCTCTCATTAAAATTGTTGCTACTTGTTTAAATTCACCTAGCCTGATTTTCGCTTGCAAATCATCTATTACTGAATTAGACATATATCTTCTAACTTTATCTAAGGCAGCTATTGATTCTTCCTGCCAATTTTCATTCATAGTGTAATCTTTTTCAAGACTTTCAGCTCTATATTCATAATCTGCATCTACAAATATATGATCATCAGTTTGCATTTTTTCATGAATATAAGAAGGAAGTTTACATCTACCTATAGTTTTTGATTCTGCTTCTGTATAAATATATTTCTTACCTCTTTTTATAGCATCTAATATGGAGAAAAACAATTTATCTTCAAATGTTTTTTGACTGCTACAAGAGCCTATACCTATACTGCCAAGCAATGAACCTCTATGATTTGCACAACCTTCTATATCTAAAATTGCCTCGCCTCTTTTTTTGAGTTCATGTAATATATCTGTTTTACCTACACCTGTGTTTCCATGAATTGTGATAAATTCAAAATCATCACAAAGTTTTGGCATATTATCTTGAAGATATTTTCTATAAGCTTTATATCCTCCATCAACTCTAAAAATATTTATTCCTATAGATGAGAAAAATGAAGCAAATGATTTTGACCTATATCCTCCTCTAGCGCAAAAACAAACTAGAGGTTTACCATCTCTTCTAATGTTAATCACTTGATCAAACAAGTCAGGTAATTTTTTAGATACTAGTTCTACACCTCTCTTTTTAGCAAGCATTTTATCATCTTGAACATATATAGTACCCACTTCTTCTCTTTCTTTATCATCCAATATTGGAATGTTTATGGCACCATCTATAGTGCCTGATTCGTATTCTGAAGGACTTCTCACATCTATAAATATTCCTTCTAATAAAAATCTTTCAATTTTAACTGTATTATTCATATTTTCCTCTATACTTCTTTGTTTAACATTATTTTAATTAAGTTTAAATTCTTCAATTAAGTTTTTCAAAATTTCTGATTGACTTGTTAATTCTTCTGCCGTAGCTGCACTTTCTTCTGCACTAGCTGAGTTAGACATTACTACTGTAGATATCTGTTCTATACCAGTATTTATCTGAGCTATTTGACTAGACTGATGTTCTGTAGCTGCTGTTATTTCATCAACTTTAGAAACAACATCTCTTTCCATCTCCATTACCTGATTCAATGAATTAGCTGTAAGATCAGCTAATCTACTTCCTTTTTTAACTGAAGTTACTGCACTTTCAATTAATTCAGTAGTGTTTTTTGCTGCTGATGCACTTTTTTCAGCAAGTTTTCTAACTTCATCTGCAACTACTGCAAATCCTCTACCTGCATCTCCTGCTCGTGCAGCTTCTACTGAAGCATTAAGAGCTAGTATATTTGTTTGGAAAGCTATATCATCTATAGTTTTTATAATTTTACTTATCTCTGAGTTTGTTTCAGATATCTCTCTCATGGCAATCTGCATGTTGTTCATCTGATTATTGCTTTCTTCCAACTCAATACCAGTTTCATCAACAATTTGTTTTGCAACTTTTGAGTATTCAGCATTTTTTTCAACATTATCAGCTACAGTATTTATAGTTGCTGATAATTCTTCAACAGAAGCTGCTTGTTCAGTTGCTCCCTCTGATAATATCTGTGCACTTGCTGATACTTGTTCTGAATGAGAAAATACTAATTGTTGTGCATTATCAATTTCAGATAAAGTACTTGATAATCTTGTATTGATCATGTTTATAGATTGTAATATTTCCTTATAATCACCAACATATATATTTCCATTTATTCCACCAACAGTAAAATCTCCTGTAGACATTTTATCTAGTTGAATTTTAATATCATTAATGATTGCTCTAGTTTCACTTGCCATATCATTAAAAGTTCCTGCTAATTTTCCAAATTCATCATTATTTGTTATTTTTACATCTATTTCAAAATTACCTGATTTTATTTCCTCAGCAGCATCTACTATAGTATAAATAGGTTTTACTGATTTTCTAATAATTATATTTAATATTACAACTACTAAAATAATTAACACAATACTTACTAATATCATTTCTCTAGTAATTCTATCAGAAGTTTCAGTTACATAATTACTTGGAATAGTTGTTTGAAATCTCCAAGTTTTGTTTGCAACTTTTTTAGATATAGAAAAAACTGTTATTTCATTTCCACTAGCGTTTTTTACATCCTTGTAAAAATCATCTTCTGTATTGAATTTATCTAATAAAGATTTGGCATCTCTTTCAGAAACAATTTCATTTAAACTATGTCCAATTAAATCTGAGTATTGAGAGTGAAATAATATAACTCCATTTTGTGATATCGCTGATATACCAACATGATCATCACTGTTAGATATTATACTATCAAATGATTTCACAGAAATATCTGCAACTGCAACGCCTATAAATCTTCCATCTACCATGAAAGGAACAGATACACTTATAACTTTCTCACCATTTTTTTCATACGGATCAGATACACAAACAGCTTTTAACTCTTTTGCATTTTTATAAGCTGGTAATTCTGAATATTTATCATAAGAAATAGTTTGCTGTGAAACTTTTCTACTTTTAGCATCTTCTTCATTTATATAGAAAGAATAGTTTTTCATCATCGGATTAAATTTCTTTTGCTCAAAATATAATCCTATTCCTTTTATAACTGTAGAGTTCTGAATAGTTGACCAACCACTATTAAGTAGATAATTTTCTACCTCTGTTTGACCTTTGGTCAATTTTGCGCCATTTACTGCACTCATATACTTAGTAGATGCTCCTGCTACTCCACCACATAAGTCATAATTATTCTCTATAAAACTACTAATATTTCTTGATGTAACTACTGCCTCATTTACTGTATTGTATAAATTCGCAGAATTTTCTGCCGCTAAAGCACTATAAGAATCTCTTGTTGCTTCAACATATTTTGATTGATATGTTTTTAATACTATGAAGTTGCAAGTAAATAATGCTAATGACACTATAACTGCTATTATAATACCCAGTCTCATCCCAAAATTCATATTTTTGAATTTCTCTTTAAAACCTTTTACCATTTTTTCTTTGTTAAAAACGATTTTCTTTGATTTTTTACCTTTCATTTCAGCCTCCATTTTTCAACATCATTGCTATTATAAAACATTTTCATGAAAAATACAATAAGAATGTCTTATACTTAAATTATTTCATATAAAAATAAGAAATACTACACATATTCTAATGATAATGGGGAATTTTCTGAAATTATAAAAAAGATTTAGAATACTCTAAATCTTTTTTATAATAAACATATATTGGAAAAACACTTATTTTAAATAGACTAATGTGTAGTTCCACCTAAATTAGTATCTACATCATTTGAACCAAACTCAACGATGGCTTCTATACAATATTCTAAACCTTTTGCGATTGTTTCTACTGGCATACTTGCTAAATTCGCTTTGTCTAGAACTTGCTCTGAAGCATATGGAACATGAACGAATCCGCCAATTACTCCATCAAATTCTTTATCTAGCATATATAATACAGAGTACATAACATCATTACAAACATAAGTACCCGCTGTATATGATATAGATGATGGTATATTATTTTTTCTCATATTTTCAACCATTGCTTTTACTGGAATACTAGCGAAATATGCAGTTTCTCCATCTTCTTTTATAAGCTGTGCAGATGGTTGATTTCCATCATTGTCTTTTATACGAGCTTCTTTATAATTTATTCCAACTTTTTCTACTGTAATACCACATCTTCCACCTGCTTGTCCTACGTTAAGAACTGCATCTGGCTTATATTTTAATATTGCTTCTTTTACTTTTTCAGGACCTTTTGTAAATACTGTAGGTATTTCTATACCTATAACTTCAGCTCCTTTAATTTCCTTTGGCAATAATTTAACTGCTTCAAAAGCAGGATTAACTTTTTCTCCTCCAAATGGATCAAATCCTGTTACTAATATTTTCATAATAATTACCTTTCCTTTATTTATATTTTAAGATATACTCTTAATTAACTAAAATAACACATTGTGTATTGTAACTTTACCTTTATCCATAATCATTCGGTTATCAAAATATATGTTAGGACTATACGTCACCAAATCAAAATGCCCACTAGCTTCATGTTGACCACCTAGCGCATGATTTCGTCCTAATCCTAAATGAAATGTACCATATGCTGATTCATCTTCTATATAGCAGTTACCTTGACATTTTGATTTTGAATTTAAACCTATTCCAAGTTCTCCCGCATAATACATTCTAGCATCATTAAATGATTCCATATAATCTTTCAGTTTTCTACCACTTTTAGAATCTTCTATATGAATTATCTTACCATCTTCAAATATTACTTTAAACGGATTTTCTACTTTACCAATATAGCCGTAGGAAGCATCTAAAATAAGTACACCATTTGTTTCCGTCTCTATAATTGGAATATATACTTCTATGGATGAAGACGAAAATCCGTTTCCATCTTCTACATTACCATTAAAAAACCCTGGTTTTCTATTTTTCATGTTTAAAAATAAATCTGTTCCACTTTCAGTTGTAATTTCAATTTTACTAGAACCTTTTATGGATTTCATAAGTAGCTTAGCTTTTATCTTACTAATTTCTGTATCCTCTGTCATAAAATCATATTCTAACATTGATCTGCCATCATTAGTGGATAGGGGTAGAGATACATATTTTTTACCAAATGATATGGCTCTTTTTGCAGCTAGGGTCGTCACTAAAGAATATTCTGTAGCACCTATTATAGCATCATATGGATCAAAAACTCTATCGTTTCTATCAAAATAAATACCTACTTTTTTTCCTGTTCTTTCAACTAGCATAATATCTACTAATGACCCTATTTTATTAGCATGCGCTTTTAAAATTTTGGCTTCAGATAAATGCTCTTCATTGGTTACTATTAGAAGGTTTTCTCTTGATCTAAGTGCAAGCCAATTATTTATTACTATTTTTGCTCCTCTATCAATTAAGCTTTCCAAACTATCACCTCATAAAATATGGGGTACAAATCAAATTGCACCCCAAAATAAAATATGTTTTAATTACATTCCAAATAATAACATGTATACAATTTGGAAGGCTAATATACTAAATGCTGGAATTGCTTGTTTCTTAATAACTCCCCATTTATCATTCATTTCTAATATCGCTACTGGAACTATGTTGAAGTTTGCAGCCATTGGTGTTAACAATGTACCACAATATCCACATGTAAGAGCTAACATACCACAAAGTGCTGGATCAGCACCTAATGCAAATACAAATGGAGCTCCGATACCTACTGTCATTACGGTGATAGCTGCAAAAGCATTTCCCATAATCATTGTAAATAACATCATACCTATAGCATAAACAATTATACCTACTGCTAAATTTCCTTCTGGAATAATATTTCCAACTAATGAAGATATTACATCACCTACACCAGCTACTGTAAATATTTTACCTAACACTCCTAGAAGACAAGGTAACAAACAAACTGGTCCGATGATAGATAAGAATCTTTCTGAATCATCCATAAATGTTTTCGCTTTGTTCTCTGGATTAAACATTTTAAGAACAATAACTCCTATAATAACTCCTACACCCATACCTACAAGTGAACTTACACCTTTGATAAAAGCGAAAATAAGTGCAAATATACCTATAAGTAAAGCTGGTATAAATATTTTCATACCTATTTTTTTATAATCTGCTAATTGTTTTTCAGGTGTTGCCACATTTGATTTTCCTGGCTTAACTTTCCCGATAACAGCTGGAATAACCATAAGAAATACAAGTACTCCATTAACTTTATTAGGAATGTATCTTCCTAATGTCATTACTACACCTAATATAATCCAAAAGATTGCTGTTCCTAATCTAGAAGGATTTTCTTTATCCTTTGCATTTTTAACTCCTGCATATATACATACTAATCCGCAAAGTATATATAAAATTTCTAATAATTTTGATCCCAACGCTACGTCTGGGTTTGTAAAAAATGGACTCATATGTACCTCCTTATTTATTTGATTTTAATTTATCGCCATAATATTTTTTCATGTATCCTTTATCAAGTATATTATAATATACTATCTCAAATACTACTGCAAATATAGCTACTGGAATTTCTACTGCTGCTAATTTTGGAAGTTCTACTGAATATCCAATACCTTCCATAGCTCCTTTTACAAGTAAAGCTCCTGAACCACCTATGAATAACACTTGTGTAAAGAACCAAACGATGTTTTCAACACCAGATGCCATTCCTTTTACATGTTCCATATGCTCTTTATTTGGTTCAATTCCTTTTGATTCTATAGAACCTTCACACATAGGCATAAGTACTGGTCTTGTAAATCCTGCTACTCCACCAAGTCCTACATTAAAAGCTCCTAAAGCTCCTCTAATAACACTATATGTTCCTAATACGTGAGATGGTGTTGCACCTTTAACCTTACCTATCAATTCGGCTGCTGCATGCCTCAATCCATTTCTCTCCAATGTTCCTGTTAAAACTAATACAATCAAGAATACATTCATATATCTTGATCCAACAAATGTTGCTCCAAAGGTCTCTAATAATCCGCCTAAACCCATATGTCCAGTTATTGCTGTTACAATAGCTGCTACCATGATGATAAGTATTGAATCTAATTTCAAGGCAAAGCCCACGATTACAATCAATACACCTAATAATACTAAATAGTTCATACAATTTCTCCTTTTTTTGTAGTTTTTGCCTATTGGCTATAAAAATCTCTCTAAACAATGATAGGTCTATGTCTAGTAAGATTTATTAACTTATTAATTTTATTTTTTTCATTTTCCACATTTGTTTCATATTCAACTTCATAGAAAGAATTACTTTTTGCCATCAGATTTAGTATTGCCATATTATGGCAGTAATGTGCAAATGAACATGTTTCTAAATAATCACCTTGTGCAGTTTCATCTGCAACTTCACTAGTAAAAAAAGCTGTAGTTATCCAAGGAAATTTATGCGAAACATATTTTTGTTCCTGTGAATATTCCCTTTCAATCCAATAAAAAATCATATTATTATAATAATTGGCTGGAAACAAATTTGGCATCCATTTGTGAGCGTATTTTTCAAATCTTTCTGCCCACTCTAAATTGAGATTTTTCAATATGGCTTCTTTTGATATCGCCTCTGATACTTCATCTTGAATTTTTTCACATAAAATTTTATTACCACTAAATTTTTCTTCTTTTGGAGGCCAAAAATACCCATATAATATTGATCGAGGCAACCAAAAGCCTTTAAAAGATGGACTCGTATATCCTGAAAATTGTTGCTCCCACTCATGTGATGGTACTCCATGATTATCTACTATAAGATCAGGTAACCATTTCTCATATATTTTTCTAAATCCTTTTGCTTCAACATGTATAGTATCTCTATCAAATATATCATAGAAAAATTCTCTTCCTAAACTATTAAATCTAGAAACATGTAATTTCCAATTAGGATTTTCTTTTTGCAATTCATAATGCAGTTCTGCCCCATCTACATTTTCTAATGGCATAATAGTTAAATTAATGTTATCCATTATCTTATGATTTTCTTTTTTGGACAGTAAATCAAAGATTATATCGTAGGCAGCATTTGTGCTAGATACTTCGTTAGCATGATGTCTACAATTGATGAACTGTGAAGGATTAAATGTTATCTGCTTAACTCTAGAACAATAACCACTTTCTTTAGATGAAAGAAAATCAATTGCGTATATTTTTCTTCCTTGATATGACTCAGCTACTTCATATACTTCAATACCTGATACTTTTTTTAACTCATTTATTATTTCTATGTGTTGCTGATATCCAATTATTTCTTTTTTTCTAAAATTTATTTTATTCAAAATCTCTAGATTTTCTTCAAATGTATTTTCCTTCTTACATATTTTAATGCACTCTATACTTCTTTTTGTAAACTCTTCAGATTTAATAATACCATTGAAGTTAAAATTGTTTTTTATATGTAATTTTGAATCACATAGCAAATCAAAATATTCTTTTACAAACTCTTCATCAACATTTTGTATATTTAAGTTATAATTTAGTTTATCGTCAATATATTCTATTCTATCAATATAAATCTCTGGATTTGAATTCATAATATCGTCAATCTGAATTTTATTATTATTAACTCTATAATAGGGGTTGTCATATGTATTTTTATACATTTTAACATTAAAGGTAGGCTTGCCAACTTTATCTTTTATTTTGGGTAAAATTAATCCAGGAGAATCAAATGGTGTACCAAAATTCACTCTACCATAATTTTGAAAATAATCTGACATCACAAAATATATATCCTCATGCAGTCCATCTAGCGTTGATATCATATCTTCTCTACAACCAATTCTATAATTGGGTTCTGAAACTTCTATATCAAATTCAAGTTTCGAAAACAATGGTCTAGAAAAGTGATTTGTATTTTTTTCACACTTGACATTTAAATAACTATCAACATATTCTAAAACATCATTTTGTATTATGTGCCATATTTTATCTACATCGGTTTTTAATTGAACTTTATATATTTCATCATTTAAATTAGATATTTTCATATATCCAGTTGATGGATGTACACAACCCATTTCCTCAAATTTAGATATGTATGGAATTTCATAGGTTTCAACATTGTACTCATCCATAAAAATTTCTTTGCCACTTTTATCATAAGCAATTAATTTATATGTGTTTTCACTTAATTTGTCTGTCTTCTTTTTAAATTCTATATGATTTTTACTAATATTTAATTCACTTTGAATTATATCATCTATAGGATATAATTCCTGCAAAAACCTGATAGGCATATCGTACCAATTATGTTCATCATCCGTACCGTAGTTATGGTATGATGGTAATGCACTAGCTTCTTTCATAGACCATTCTTTATTTTCATCAGCTAAACACGGCTTAAAAAATATGTCTATATTGTAAACATCAAGTTCTTTTAATTTAGGTATAATGTTTTCTTCTATCCAAGAATATCCTGGTTTATATGAGCAAATTATATTTGATTTTACTTCGATATTATTTTTTTTAGCTTCCTTTTTAATCCAATTTTCCAAATCACTTCGCACTTCTTTATTTTCGCTAATAGCAGCTTCAACTATTATAGCTGAGCTCGTATTAGTTTTAAGAAACTCTGAAAAATTATTTTTTAAACTATCTACTTCCCATTCAATATCGAAATTTTTAGAACATACAAGTTCTTCATTCTTGTAATTTCTAAATTCAATCTTATCATTTTTATTCTCAATTTTTTTGTTATTTAAATCTATACCTGCAATAACTTTTCCAGTGTATTTATTATCTAAATATTTTGCATATGATTTCTGCCCATCATAATTTTTTAATTTAAATGAATCTATTATGTCTTCAAGGCAGTCGTTCCAGCTATAGTTATAATTAATTTCTGGAAATTCTTGACATAATTTATTGATGAATTCTTCTAATTTTTCCCCAGTACCAAATATTGATATCTTTAATCTATCGTTTTCACGATTCAGTTCAATAGCAGGATTTCCCTTACATTCAAACTTGATAATATTTCCTGAAAAATTTTCATCTGCAATAATATTTCCTTCAAACTTAGTTACTGACATCCCGTATCTAAATGCTAAATTTGCCATACTTGCAATTACATGCTTATCTTTTTTATTTGAATAGCTAAACTTAAAATTAACTTTGTCTGCTAATAAATCAAAATTTTCATCCTCAAGTAATAATCCTATATCAAATAACTTTTCTAATCCATATTTTCTTTTATTAACTATAACATCTATAAATTCTGATGATTTTGTTGAAGATTTATAATTTGTAATTTTGTCTGTTGATTTCATACAAAAATCAAATGTCTTATTTTTTATGTCATTAACTACAATTTGATTTAAACTCATTCCAGAATTTGAAGAAGCTACTGGAAAATTAACAGAAGTAGTACAAAAGCCTAGAAGAAATAAATCTTCTATCATACTAGATATTTTATCGTCATTCATATCATTATTAATTTTTATTTTAATTTCACTATGATTTCTCATGATTTCCTCCAAACAAAAAACGCAATATACTAGTACTTTATAAATGTCAACAACGTTTATAAAAAACGCATTCCGTACTTTAGTATTAATATGTAATGATTATATTATAATCACTAGCATATGTCAAGCATATTTTTCAATCAGCTTGCTTGCATATAATTATATCATATGATATAATTATAAAAAAAAGTTTGGAGATGTCTTTAATGAAAGTAAAAAAAACAAGAGTTAAAGTAAACTTATCGATACTGCTTGGAATTTATTTCTTGAAAAGGGATATGAACAGACAACTGTTGATCAAATAATAACTGAGTCTGGCACTTCTAAGGGGTCTTTTTATCATCATTTTAAGGGAAAAGAAGATTTGCTATTTGCCCTAGCTTATAAATTCGATGACGAATATGAAATTTGGCTAGAAAGCGAAGATAAAAATATCAGCGCTATAGATAGATTAATTGATTTTAATAGATATGTATCAACAAATCTAGAAGAATCACCTTTTAAAATGTTTTATGCCGATTTATATGGCCTTCAAGTTAGAACGCAATTTGAAAGACATATTTTGAATCCTGGTAGAGTTTATTATCACATAATAACTAGATTATTCAAAGAAGCTATAGAAAACGGTGAGATAGACGAACATGAATCTTATGACGACTTATGTAAAACCTTTGCAATCATGCAAAGAGGTTTAACATATGATTGGTGTTTAAATATGTGGAACTATTCTTTACTAGATCAATCAGAGAAAATAGTTGATACATTTTTATTATCACTTAGAAAAAATAAAAATGTTGTAAAAAAAGAAGAAGATTAAATATTTCATAGAAAACCCCCAAAGCATATTAATTTTACTGCTTTGGGGGTTTTTAAAATATTATTTTTTATTTCTTAAAATCCTAATTCTTCTTTACACTCTTTGAATGCTTGAATAGCTTTATCTAAATCAGCTTTTGTATGTGCAGCTGACATTTGTGTTCTTATTCTAGCTTTTCCTTTTGGTACTACTGGGAAATAGAATCCTACTGCATATATACCTTTTTCAAGTAATTTCTCAGATACTTTTTGAGATAATACAGCGTCACCTAACATTACAGGAACAATAGCATGATCAGCACCTATAGTTTCAAATCCTAATGCTTCAATTTTTTCTCTGAAGTAGCTAGCATTTTCTTCTACTCTATCTCTTAATTCTGTAGAAGCTGAAAGCATCTCAAGAACTTTAATTGAAGTAGCAGCAATTGCAGGTGATAAAGTGTTTGAAAATAAATAAGGTCTAGATCTTTGTCTTAATAAATCTATAATCTCTTTTTTAGCACTTGTATATCCGCCTGAAGCCCCACCTAATGCTTTTCCTAATGTTCCAGTTATGATATCAACTCTATCCATAACTTCATTGTACTCGTGTGATCCTCTACCAGTTTTACCAACAAAACCAACAGCATGTGAATCATCTACCATTACTAATGCATTATATTTATCAGCTAAATCACATAATCCTTTTAAATTAGCTATGATTCCATCCATTGAAAATACTCCATCAGTAGCTATTACTTTTAATCTACATCCATCAGCATCAGCTTGTTTTAATTTTTCCTCTAAATCAGCCATATCATTATTTTTATATCTATATTTGTGAGCTTTAGCAAGTCTAACGCCATCAATTATAGAAGCATGATTTAACTCATCACTAATTATAGCATCCTCTTTTGTTGTAATTGTCTCAAATAATCCACCATTAGCATCAAAACATGATGAATAAAGAATAGTATCTTCCATTCCTAAGAATTCTGATATTTTAGCTTCTAATGATTTATGCACTTGTTGAGTTCCACAAATAAATCTTACTGATGATAATCCGTAACCCCAATCATCATATGATTTTTTTGCTGCTTCAATAAGTTCAGCATTGTCTGATAATCCTAAATAGTTATTAGCACACATGTTTATTACTTCTTTAGCTTTAGTAGTATCTATAACATTACTCTGTGGAGTAGTGATTATTCTTTCGTCTTTCCATAATCCAGCATCTTTTATTTCTGTTAATACTTCTTCAAAATGATTTTTATAATTTTTATACATTACTTCCTCCAAAAATTTATTTATCCCAGTTAAGAATTATTTTTCCAGATTTTCCACTTCTCATAGTTTCAAATCCTTCTTTAAAATCTTTATAATCTAATCTATGTGTTATTATTGGTGATATATCAAGTCCTGATTGAACCATCGCATTCATTTTATACCATGTTTCAAACATTTCTCTACCATATATACCCTTTATAAACATTCCACCAAAAATGATTTTGTCCCAATCAACTTTTGTATCTGGTGCTTGTATTCCTAATAAAGCTATTCTAGCTCCATTTACCATACTATCAAGCATTTGATTAAATGCTCTACCATTTCCAGACATTTCTAAACCAACATCAAAGCCTTCAGCCATACCAATATTTTTCATAACAGCATTTAAGTCTTCATTCATTGTATTTACTGTAATAGCACCAAATTTCTTAGCTAAATCTAATCTATAATCATTAATATCAGTGATTACAACATTTCTTGCTCCTACATGTTTAGCAATTGCTGATGCCATGATACCTATTGGACCAGCTCCTGTAATAAGAACATCTTCACCTACCATGTTAAAAGATAAGGCAGTATGTGTTGCATTTCCAAATGGATCAAATATTGCATATAACTCTTCATCTACATCTTTTGAAGTCTTAAATAAATTTCTAGCAGGAATCGCAGCATATTCTGCAAATATACCATCTCTATTTACTCCAATACCTACTGTATTTTTACATAAATGTTGTCTACCACCACGACAATTTCTACAATGTCCGCATGTGATATGACCTTCTCCAGTTACAATATCTCCAATTTCATAGTTGTCAACAAGTTTTCCTTTTTCGACAATTTCTCCAACATACTCATGACCTATAGTCATAGGTGTTTTTATTGTCTTTTGTGACCATTCATCCCAGTTATAAATATGAACGTCTGTACCACAAATTGCAGTTTTACGAATTTTTACCAAAACCTCATCGTCATTAATTGTTGGGATTTCAACTTTCTCAAGCCATAATCCTGGCTCTGCATATTTTTTTACTAATGCATCCATTTTAGCCATAATATTCACCTCAAATTATTTTTTTAGATTTCAAATCTACATCTAAATTTTACTATTTTTTTTATTAAATGTCAAGCAAATAAAGACATATTTTTCAATATGTCTTCTGTGTACGCACACATGCTTCTGATATATATACGTTCTAATTTTTTAATGCTGGTTTTTCACCAAATATAGCTTCCCACTCAGTAAAAATAGGTTTTATGATAGCTGGTCCGATTTTTGATATAATAACTAATTCAGAACTATCTTTACTCTCACACTTTTCATAATTTATCGTAGTTCCAACCACATCCACTTGATTCCATGAACCTTCTATATTAAAAAAGCCTTTCATTCTATAACATTTATCTTTTATAGATTCTAGAAATTTATGAAATTTTTCTTTTTCCATTTCTTTATCATAAGTTATAAAAAGAGTTTTTGGTTTGTTTTCTTTAGTATTTGTTGTTTCTTCTGATTCCGCCCAACTAAATTGTTTTAAATCTTCAGCTAACAAATCGAAATCAATTTTACCATTGTAACTCTTAACAATTCTACATACAGGATTAATTTTTCTAATATGCTCAACTAAACTTTCATATCTTTCTTCATCAACTAAGTCCATTTTGCTTATAACAGCGATATTACAATGTTTTAATTGTCTTTCTACGGTTTCTAAATCAGCTATTTGTTCTTCAAAATTAAGAGCATCTACTAAACATATTGCTCCTTCAAATTCATATACATCTCCTGATGCTACAGCTGTTGCTTTTAATATTTCCTTCATATTTGATGGATCAGCTAAACCTGAACTCTCAACAAATAGATATTCTATATTCTTAGTAGACAATTCCACCAAAGCTTCTACAAAAGATAACTTTAAACAAGAACAAAATATAGAGCCCTTATTTATTTCTATCATTTCTAAGTCATCATCTTTTCTAAGAATTTCACCATCTATACCTAATTTTCCAAATTCATTTTGTAAGACGCCTACTTTTTTTCCATCTAAATTAGTTAAAAGGTTTTTCAAGATTGTAGTTTTTCCACTACCTAAAAAACCAGTTAATGCATATAATTTAATTTTTTTCATTATATCTCCTCTTTTAATAATTTTATAGCTTCTTTTTTATTTAATGTTTCACCCTTTGATACCACTTTATCATCTATCACTATTGAAGGAGTCGTCATAACTCCATATGCTACTATTTCAGCTAAATCTTCAACAAACTCTATATCGGAACATTCACCCAACTCCTCTAATGCAGCTTTGACTGCAATAGCTGTAGCATGACAGTTTTCACAAGAAGAGCCTAAAACTTTCACTCTTGCTCCCTTTATTGATTCAATATTATTATCTTTTTTATTTTTACTAAATAATCCCATTTAATCCTCCTTTTTATCACAATCACATTTTATTATTTTATTATCACCTTTAGTGAAATATTCTAATTGATCAAATGCTAATTGCTTACCTAAATCTGAAATTGAATAATGAGTCCATTTTCCTTCTTTTCTTCCGTTAACTATACCACTATCACATAAAATTTTCATATGATGTGATAAAGTAGATTGTTTGATAGGTAGACCTTCTTCCAATTTGCAAGAACACATCTCTCCGTTTCTCAACATTTCTAAAATTGCTAGTCTATTTACGTCTGTAAATGCTTTAAATATATTTACTACTTTTTCATGCTCTAATTTCATATTTTCACCACCTAAAGATATTATAATCGATACATCTAGATATGTCAATGTGTTAATTAAAAAAAATTCATGAATTTCATGAATTTAATTGTTTTTACTTCTTCTTGTTTTTTTTCTCTCTATAACTAAGAATATTGAACTTATTATAATTACTGAGCCTATTACCTGAATCCATGTTATACACTCATCTAAAATCACAATTCCTCCAGCTATAGTGATTACTGGCATCATATTTAAAAAAACAGTACATGTTACATTACCTAATTTTTTGGCTGCAAAATTATAGATAACATATCCAAATGCTGAACATATCAATCCTAAGAATAAAAGATTCAACCATATATTTACATTTATTGCCATATAGTTTGGTCTCTCAAACAAAACTAATATTCCAAATAACATCGAGCCAAAAACCGATTGATAAAAAGTAGTTTTAATAGTTGAATTTTTATCGCTTATTTTTGCTAACATCAATCCATATATAACCCAAGCTATTACAGCTAGAAGTATAAGCCCTGCACCAATAATTAAATCTTTATTAGCACCATTTCCACCTCCAGCTACCAAAGAAACACCAATCAAAGACATAATAACTGCTAAAATTTTATTTTTAGTTAAAGGTATCTTCAAAAATAAAAAATCTGAAACAATAGTAAATATTGGTAAAGCTGCTAGAAAAATTGATGCAATAGATGCTGAAAGATATTTAAGAGCATTATTTTCAAAATAGAAATACGCAAATACTCCAAATAAAGCAGCAGCAAACATTCTTATTAAATCATCTTTATCTGCCTTTAATGATTCATTTTTTACTTTCAATATTATTAGTAAGCATACCGATGCTATGGCAAATCTTGCAAATGCAATCGCTGTAGGACTAAGAAACTCTAAACATATTTTCGTACTTATAAATGAAAATGCCCAACAAATACACATAACAACTAATGCTAGGTATGCTTTCAATGTACTATTCATTTTTTTCTCCGTTCAAATGTATTTATCTAAAATAAACAAAATATATTATTGCTACTAAAACAATTACATCTACCAAAACTGAAAGATATGTAACTAAATAAAATGATTTCTTTGCATTTTTATGATGAAATTTTTTCTCCGCAAAAATTGCTCCTAAAGAACCGCCCATAAAACTTAAAAAATGAAGTGTTGATTCCTTAATCCTCCATTTATTTTTCTCAGCTTTGTATTTATCTATTTTAAACATTAATATTGTTAACAAGTTCATTATAACTAAGTATATAAAAAAATACAACATATATTTCTCCTTTTGTAAAAAATCAGTGAACGCTTTTTGCACCCACTGATTTTTCTATATCAAATTATTCTTATCAAAATTATTCTTTTTCGATTACTGTCTTATCATCAACAATTTTCACGAGAATATTATCACCTGATTTTATTTCACCTTTTAGATAACTCTCAGATAACTCGTCTTCAATATATCTTTGAAGCGTTCTTCTAAGTGGTCTTGCACCATAGCTTTCATCATATCCTTTTTCAACGATATAATCTTTAGCTGCATCTTCTATGATTAAATCTATATCTCTTTCTTTACTTTCTTCATAGATTTCATTTGCCATCAAATCAACTATTTTTCTTAATTCCTCTTTGTCTAAACTATCAAAAGTAATAATCTCATCTACCCTGTTCAAAAACTCTGGTCTAAAAGTAGCTTTTAGTGCAGAATTTATCTTTATTTGTCTTTTCGAATCATCACTTTTTTTCTCAGTAAGTGAATCAAATCCTATTTGATTAATTCCTGCATTACTATTTCCTAAGTTAGAAGTCATAATAAGTACAGTATTCTCAAAGTTCACTGTTCTACCTTGATTATCTGTTAATCTACCATCTTCTAATATTTGTAATAAAATATTGAAAATATCAGCATGAGCTTTTTCGATTTCATCAAACAATATAACTGAATATGGTTTTCTTCTTATTTTCTCTGTCAAATATCCAGCTTCATCATATCCTACATATCCAGGAGGAGCACCTATTAATTTTGATACAGTGTGTTTCTCCATATATTCAGACATATCAATTCTAACCATAGCATCTTCTGACCCAAACATCTCTGCTGCTAATGTTCTAGCTAATTCAGTCTTTCCTACACCGGTAGGTCCAACAAATATAAATGACGCTGGTTTCTTTTTCTTTTTGAATCCACTTCTGCTTCTTCTCATAGCTTTAGAAACACTTGTCACAGCTTTGTTTTGACCAACTACTCTCTTATGAAGTTTTTCTTCTAAGTTTATCAATGTTAATGCTTCTTCTGATGTTATTTTTTGAACTGGTATTTTAGTCCAAGCTTCTATAACATAGGCTACATCATCTTCAGTAAGATACACATTTTCACATTCTTGTCTAAGCTTTTCTATTTTTCCATTAAGAATTATTTCTCTAGATTTCATTTCTGCAGCTTTTTGATAATCTTCATCTTTCGCAAGTTGTTCTCTTTCATATATAACTTTACTCAACTCTTGTTTCAATGATTCTAGTTCAACTAATCCTTTGTTTTTTAGATTCGCTCTAGATCCTGCTTCGTCTATAACATCAATAGCTTTATCTGGTAAAAATCTATCTGTGATATAACGTTCAGCCATTTTAACTGCTACTTCAATTATTTTGTTATCAATTTTAACTTTATGATAATCTTCATAATAATCTCTAATTCCTTTTAGAATTTCTATAGAATCCTCAATTGAAGGTTCGTCTACTACAACAGGCTGAAATCTTCTCTCTAAAGCAGCATCTTTTTCTATATGTTTTCTATACTCAGTAAGTGTTGTAGCTCCTATTACTTGAACATCACCTTTTGCAAGTGCAGGTTTTAATATATTAGCAGCATTCATAGCTCCACTTTCTGCTTCTCCTGCTCCTACTATGTTATGTAACTCATCTATAACTAAAATGATATTACCTTCTGTTCTAGCTTCGTTTATTATCCCTTTCATACGGGCTTCAAATTGACCTCTAAACTGTGTTCCTGCTACTAAATTTGTTAGATCCAACTCATATATTTCTACACCATACATTTTCACTGGTACTTGTTTTTCTGCTATTCTAACTGCTAAACCTTCAGCTATAGCTGTTTTACCAACTCCTGGTTCACCTATCAAAACTGGATTGTTTTTAGAACGTCTATTTAAAATTTGAATAACTCTATCTATTTCTCTTTCTCTACCAACAATTCTGTCTATTTCCTTGTTTTTAGCCTTATCAGTAAGATTAGTTCCGTAATTATCTAAATATTTACGTCTCTTTTTTTTCTTCTCTTTAACTTTAGTTTTAGCTTTTGACTTTGATTTTACTTTATCAGTTTCTAAAGCCTGATCTGGTTCATACTCAATAAACTCTGATTCATCTATAATTTCATCTTCATCACTACTAGCTGTTATACTCTTCATCAAACTATTGATGGCATCTGATATATTTCCATCAGATACAACAGCCTCAGTCTCATCTAGATTGTCTAAATTGAAATTTGGTGATGCTGGATTCATCATCATCATTTTCTTTAAATCTTCCGGATCCATATCATTTATCATTTGATTGAATGAGTCCATATCTACATTCTTTAACAAACTGCCTATTTGACTGTTTAAATCATTCAAAGAATCTTCATCCATATCTTCTATGGGAAGATTATTCATGCTAAAAGAATTCGGCTCTAAGCCTCTTTTCTTTGCACAATCCATACACAATCCTATAATTTTATATTTATCATTTTCCATTTTATTAAGAAAAACAACAGCTTCATTTTTCTTACAATCTGCACATAACATTTTATCATCTCCTTTTTAACAATAATTCCATAAACTATTGTAAATTACGGAAGTTCTTTATTCAAGAATCCTATCAGCTATTATATCTAATCCATTCAACTGTTCATCTGTCATAGATGATTTAATTGTTACCGCATCTTCTATTATTTCTGATTTCTTGAAACATTTTACTAATTCCATCATTTGTTTCTTCGCCATAGGTCCCCATGTACCATTTTCTATTAAGGCAATTTTTTTGTTTTGTATATTATGAACTTTTAGTTCAGTTAATAAATTTTCCATATAGGTGAATATACCACCATTATATGTAGCTGCAGCAAATACAAGATTTTTATATTTGAAACAGTCTGACAATATGTATGATGTATGAGTTACACTCACATCATATAATTTAATGTTTTTCATACCTTTTTCTGCTAATTTTGTAGCTAAAATTTCTGCCGCATTTGCAGTATTTCCATATATAGATCCATAAGCAATCACTACACCATCTTCTTCTGCTTCATACGATGCCCATTTTAAATATTTTTCTATGATAAAAGAAATATTTTCTCTCCATATAGGTCCGTGTAAAGGTAATATCATTTTTATATCAAAGTTTTCAACTTTTTTAAACAAATTTGATACTTGCATACCATATTTACCAACGATATTTGTGTAATATCTTCTAGCTTCATCTAACCAATCTCTCTCAAAATTAATTTCATCTGAAAAAACATTACCATTTAATGCTTTAAATGATCCAAAAGCATCTGCTGAAAACAACATTCCAGTTTTTTCATCAAAAGTAACCATTACTTCTGGCCAATGAACCATAGGAGCCATCACAAATTTAAAACTATGATTTGCTGTTTCAAAAACATCATTTTCTTTTACTACTAAACATCTACAATCACAATTAAATGAAAAAAATTGTTTTATCATATTAAATGTTTTTGCATTACCTATAATAGTTGCTTCAGGATATTTATCAGCAATAACTTGTAATGTTGCACAATGATCTGGTTCCATATGATTCACAACTATATAATCTAATTTTCTATCTCCTAAAACAAAATCTATGTTTTCAATAAATTGTCCTTCTATAGCTCTATCTACAGTATCAAATAACACAGTCTTATCATCTACTAATAAGTATGAATTGTATGATACTCCATCTGGTATAGGATAATGTGCTTCAAATTTTGCTAATCTTCTATCATTTCCGCCTATCCAATATAAATCTTCTGTTACTTTTCTTACATTATGCATAATTCCTCCTAAAATACTATTTATCAAAAGAATCTTTTATTTTATTAAAAAAACCCTTTTTTTCTTCAACTTCTTCCCCAAATTCAGTAGCAAACTCTACTAAAATGCTTCTTTGTTTATCAGTCAATTTTTTAGGTACTTCAACTTTTACTTTTACATATTGGTCGCCTTTTCCATTCCCTCGTAAATTCTGTACCCCTTTTCCTTTTAATCTAAACACAGTACCAGTTTGTGTACCTTCTGGCACCTTATATTTAACTTTTCCTTCAAGTGTTGGTACTTCTATATTTCCGCCTAATGTTGCTCTAGTGAAAGTTATTGGCATTTCATACCATATATCGTTACCATCCCTTTCAAAGTATTTATGATCTAGCACATTTATATAAATATAAATATCACCTGCAGGTCCACCATTTTCACCATGATTTCCTTGTCCTCTTAACGGTATTACTGAGTTAGTATCTACTCCAGCAGGTATATTAATTGTTATTTCTCTTTGTTTTTTAGTTTTTCCTGTACCATGACATTTTGCACATGGTTCATCAATTATTTCACCAGTACCATGACATTTATTACAAGCTGAAGTACTTGCCATCTGTCCAAATGGTGTTCTTTTAATCTCTTTTACTTGTCCAGTTCCATGACATACATCACATGTGCGTTTTTTCGTACCTTTTTTCGCTCCTGATCCGCCACATTCATCACAACTCTCAACTTTGTTGACTTTTATTTTTTTACTACAACCAAATACAGCTTCTTCAAATTTTAAGTCCAATCTGATTTTCATATCATTGCCTGCTCTAGGTCCATTTTTTCTTCTAGTGCTTCTTCCACCACCAAATGAACTACCAAACAAATCACCAAATATATCTTCGAAACCACCAAATCCACCGAAATCTCCGAATCCACCTGCTCCTCCAAAACCTTGTGTCTGATCAAAAGCTGCATGACCAAATTGATCATATTTTGCTTTTTTGTCTGAATCTGAAAGAACATCATATGCTTCATTTACTTCTTTAAATTTATGTTCAGCCTCTTCATTATCAGGATTTAAATCTGGATGATATTGCTTAGCTAATTTTCTAAATGCACTTTTTATTTCTTTTGGATCAGAATTTTTATCTACACCCAGTACTTCGTAATAATCTCTTTTACTCAATTCTACACCACCTGTATATTCATCATTGTTTAATTATACTTCCTCTATATTAAGAAAAGCTAAATCCAGACGGATTTAGCTTTAAAATCTAACTATTTATCCTCATCTACAACTTCGTAATCCGCATCAACTACATTGTCATCAGGATTAGCATTTTGACCAGTTGCATCTGCTCCAGCTTGCCCTGCTTCAGCTCCTGGATTAGGTTGCTGTTGATATAATTTTTGTGCTAAAGTATTAAATTCTGTTGTTATTTCTTCTGTTTTAGTTTTCATAGCAGCAACATCATTAGCTTCAATGGTTTTTTTCAACTCATCAACTTTTGCTTGCACACTAGCTTTTTCTTCTGCAGAAACTTTATCACCTAATTCATTTAATGTTTTTTCTGTTTGATAAACCATACTATCTGCATTATTTCTTGTTTCAATTTCTTCTTTTTTCTGCTTATCTTCTTCAGCAAATTGTTCTGCCTCTTTAACTTTTTTATCAATTTCTTCTTTTGATAAGTTTGTAGAAGCTGTAATTGTGATTTTTTGCTCTTTTCCAGTTCCTAAATCTTTTGCTGAAACATTTACAATACCATTTGCATCTATATCAAATGCTACTTCTATTTGTGGAACTCCTCTTTGAGCTGGAACTATTCCAGTTAATTGGAAGTTTCCTAATGAAATATTATCATTAGCCATTTGTCTCTCACCTTGTAAAACATGAATGTCTACTGATGGTTGATTATCTTGAGCTGTAGAGAATATTTGACTTCCTTTTGTAGGGATTCTAGTATTTTTTTGAATAATAGGAGTCATAACACTACCCATTGTTTCAATACCTAATGTAAGTGGTGTAACATCTACTAATAATACGTCTGAACCAAACTCACCTGTTAAAACACCACCTTGAATAGCTGCTCCTAATGCAACACACTCATCAGGATTAATACCTTTATGTGGAGCTTTTCCTGTTAATCTTTTAACTGCATCTTGTACGGCTGGTATTCTTGTTGATCCACCTACTAATAATACTTTATCAATTTCATCAGCTGATATTTTAGCATCTTTCATTGCTGTTTTAACTGGGTCAATAGTATTTTGTACTAAAGTTGCTGTTAATTCATCAAATTTAGCTCTTGATAAGTCCATATTCAAGTGTTTTGGTCCTTCAGCTGTTGCTGTAATAAATGGTAAGTTGATATTTGTAGTCATAGCTGATGATAATTCTTTTTTAGCATTTTCAGCTGCTTCTTTAATTCTTTGTAACGACATCTTATCGTCTCTCAAATCAACGCCATTTTCTTTTTTGAATTCTTCTGCTATATAATCTAATATAACTTTATCGAAATCATCTCCACCTAATAAGTTATTTCCACTAGTTGCTTTAACTTCGAAAACACCATTACCAATTTCAAGAATTGATACATCAAATGTTCCTCCACCTAAGTCGAATACCATGATAGTCTGATCTTCATCTTCTTTGTCTATTCCATATGCTAAAGCTGCTGCGGTTGGCTCATTTATAATTCTTTTTACATTTAATCCTGCAATTTTTCCAGCGTCTTTAGTAGCTTGTCTTTGGCTATCTGTGAAATATGCTGGAACTGTAATTACTGCATCTGTAACAGTTTCACCTAAATAACTCTCTGCATCATGTTTAAGTTTTTGTAAAACAAATGCTGAAATATCTTGTGGTGTATAGTCTTTAGATTCTATATTTACCTTGAATGATGATCCCATATGTCTTTTGATTGATGCAATAGTTTTATCTGGATTAGTTACAGCTTGTCTTTTAGCTGTTTCTCCAACTAATCTTTCTCCATCTTTTGCAAAAGCTACTATTGAAGGTGTAGTTCTTTTTCCTTCTACATTTGTAATTACTGTACTTTCTCCTGCTTCCATAACTGCTACGCATGAATTTGTTGTTCCTAAGTCAATTCCTATAATTTTACTCATTTTAAACCTCCGAAATATTTAATTTATAATTTATTTTCTTACTATTTTAACGACACTTGGTCTTAATACTTTCTCTTTTACCAGATACCCTTTTTGGAATACTTCTGTAATAGTATCTTCTTCTTCCTCTGATTCCGAATCAAAAGCTATTCCTTGATGATAATTAGGATCACATTTTGCTCCTAAAGCTTCAATTTCTTTTAAACCTCTTTTGCTTAAAGCATTTTTTAATTGAGTTTCAATCATCTTCATTCCATCTTTAAAAGTTTCAACTTCTTTTGTTGGCGCTTCAACTTCTAATGCTCTTTCAAAATTATCTACTATAGGTAATAATTCACATAATACATCAGATACCGCATTACCGTAGGTATTCAATTTTTCTTTTTCTGTTCTATTTTTATAATTTAAGAAATCTGCTTGTAATCTAAGCATTTTTGTCTTTAACTGCTCAAGTTCCTTACTTTCAGCTTCTTCGGTATTACTTTCTTGATTAACAGTTTCTTGATTTTCTTCTACTTCACAATCATTAAAATCTGCCGTTTCCTCATCAAGAATTTCTTCATCAATTTTTTCATTGACTTTTACATTTTTTTTGTTTTGCATCGTAATCATTCCTCATCTCTTGAAAAGTTTTTATCTATCATACCATTCATCATATTTGACATAGATTTCACAGTACTTATAACAGTCTCATAATCCATTCTTGTAGGACCAATAACACCTAACTTCCCTATAACTTTTCCATTATATTTGTATGTAGCTGTTATCAAACTACAATCTTGTAATTGCTCAACCGAATTTTCATGTCCGATTTTTATAGTTACATCTCTACCTTTTACACCATCATCATAATGAATTTCATCAAAATCACCTGTGCTAGGTTCAATATTTGCATATGCATTATCGCCTAAATCCATGAGTAATTTTGAAACATTATCTTTATCTGACATAAATGACATAAATTCTTTTGCCTTCACGGGGTCAGAGTATTCCGGATAATCCAAGATATTTTCTACACCCTCTGAGTACATTTTGATATCTTCTAATTTTGAAGCTTGATTGATTAAATACGGAAGCAATTCGAAAATTGATTCAGTAGCTTCATCTTTTATTTGATATATGCTATCAATCAATTCTGATTTCAAACTTTCATCAATATCTTGTAATTTAAATCCCTTAAGTCTATTGGTAAGAATTTCTGATATTTTTGCCATTTGACCTTCTGGAATTGGTTTTTTAATTCTAATCATTCCTTGCTTAACAATATTATTGTTTAAAATAATAATCATCAAAACTCTACTATCATCAACTGGAACAATTTGAATTCTACTGATTACATTTTTTTTCATACTAGGTGCAATAATAAATGAAGTGTATTTTGTAAATTGAGATAGCATTCTAACTGAATTCTTCAAAATTCTATCTAATTCTTCAACTTCTTCTATAACAGCTCTTTCAACTATTTGAAGTTGATTAGCATCTTTATCGCTTTTAATTGTATTTTTTAATGCATCAACATAATATCTATATGCTTTGTCAGTAGGAATTCTACCCGAAGATGTATGAGGCTGTACTAAAAATCCCATATCCTCAAGATCTGACATTTCATTTCTTATTGTAGCCGGACTAACACCTAAGTTACAATTTTTAGAAATAGTTCTAGATCCTACAGCTTCGCCATTGTCGATATAAGAGTCGATTATTGCTTTTAAAATGCTTATTTTTCTACCATCTAAAGCCATATCATCACCTCTCTGTTAGCACTCACCCTATATGAGTGCTAATGACTATAATAAATTTACTACTTTTAGAGCTGTTTGTCAAGCTATTTTTGCTAAAATAAAGAAATTTTTAAGAAAAATGTTTGCATGATATTTCAAGCATAAATTGCATTTATACCTAATAAATGTTAAAATTAATTTATTAAGTATAGAGGTGATTTATGAAGATAGAAGTTCTTAAAAATAAAATTATTTTAGATAATGTTGATAATTTCATACCGAAAGATGTAGTTGAATGCGGTCAGCTATTTAGATGGAAAAAAGAAGACGATGATAGCTATACCATAATTGCACATGGTAGAGTTATAAATATTTCTTCAACAACTAGTAAAAGAATTGAAATAGACAATTGTAATTTAGATGATTTTAACAATATATGGAAAAATTATTTTGATTTAAACACTAATTATTCAAATATTATAGAAAAATTATCAACTGATGATGTAATGAAAACTTCAACAGAATTCGGCAAAGGTATCAGAATATTGAATCAGGATAACTTTGAAATGATGATTTCTTTCATGATTTCTGCGAATAATAGAATACCAATGATTCAAAAAGTTATATCAAATTTATCAAATTCATTTGGAAAATATATAGGTAACTATAGAGGTGAAGAATATTTCAGCTTTCCAACTTTAGATGAGTTCTCTGAAGTAACTGTTGATGATATCAAAAATTGCAAAGCTGGCTTTAGATCTGAGAGAATAAAAGAAGCTTGCGATAGATTACTCAATAACCCCGATGAATTAGAAAAACTTTATTCTATTGATAAAATGGATTATGTTTTAGCTCTTGATTTCTTGAAATCTTACAAGGGTATAGGTAATAAAGTTGCTAACTGTGTTTTGCTTTTTGCAGGTAATAACACAAGTGCTTTTCCTGTAGATGTATGGGTAAGAAGAATTATGCAATTTTATTATCCATTAGATGATAAATCTGATAAATTAATTGAAAAATTCGCTGATGAAAAATTTGGTGATTTATCTGGATATGCTCAACAATATTTATTTTATTATGCTAGAGAAAATGGTTTAAATAAAAAATAAAATATTAAAATACAGCAGATAAAATTTATCTGCTGTATTATTTATTGGGTTTATTTTAATTCATTGTGTTTTATCTTGCTATAATTATTCTTATTTCATTTGAAATATTAGCATTAGTGTTCACATATGCTTTTATAGTTAAATTTGATGATTTCATCAATTCACTAACTGTAGTCAATTGATATGCGTTATTTCCATATAAATACACTTGCATATCATCAGTATATTTTAATGTAAGTCCTGCTGATTTAGCGTTCAAATCATTTAAACTATCTACAGTATATTCTTTCAACTCACTCATGGTATCTAAATTTCCATTTTTCTTTGTTATAACAACTGGAACATTTCCTACATTATATACAGCAGAGTTTGATCCCACACTTGTCATATTGCCTTTAGTCAATATTTGGTACTGACTAGATAAGCTCAATCCCATCTGATTTTCTTGCTTTTCTTTTACTATTCCATAGATATCAAAATCATTAGTAAAATTATTTAATATCAATTTATTTATCTTACCATTTGAATCCATATCATAATATTTTACATTTTCACTTCTTAAGTTTAAATCTTCTAATCTTGATTTATAAATTTTCTTCGATTGGTTTTCTTTTACATCTAAAATATTTACAACATTAGCTAAATCTGAATAATCTATGTTTTTACTCAAATTATATACTTTAACAACTGAAATTTTTCCGTTATTTATAGATATTTGAACAACATCACCTAAGTTTATTTTTCTATCTAATGTATATGATGAACTAGTTCCATCAATCATCATAGCATTGATAAAATATTTAACTTCACCATCTATGATTTTATTCGTAGCTGAGGTAACTATACCTACATTTTCAACATTCATATCAGAGGTAAGTACTGCGTCTATTACATCATTGTTTTTACCTAATAGAAGTACAACTGAATCTCCTACTTTATATCCATATTGATCAATAATTTTTCTACTTAACTCGTTCGATGCTACTTTATAATTATTTCCAGCTACATTTATTGTATCTGGATAAATGTTATTTCCTGGAAAACTATCTATGGCTCCAAATATTTTAGTTGAATATGCATAAATTGTTCTCAGATTTTCACAAAAATATAATACATCATATTTTTCTATTTTATTTATTTCTGTCTTAAGTCCATCCCTATAGACTGATATATTAGTTAAGGTAAATGGAATTGCTGACTCTATACTTGTCTTATAAACTACTGCTTGGCTTATTTCTTTGTTAAGTAAGGCATTATAATTTACATTACCTAGTTCATCAAATATAACTCCTATAGAAGCTCCATAAAAAGTATTGTTTTTAGTTTTACTATTTATTAAATTATAAAATATTGTTACACAATCTTTTCTTGTTAACAATTGTCCTTTTTCAACGTTCATATTTTTATTTAATCCTAGGGCTTCAAATTTATGTATTTGAGCATATGGAAATGCACCTATAAGATCAGAATTTTGATATCCCATCATTTTTAAAATTACTGTAGCTGCTTCTTCTAAAGTAATATTATTATTTGGTTTGAAAGTTCCATCTAAATATCCAGTAAGCCAACTCAAATCTACAGCTTGTTTGATATATCCAGCAGCCCAATGTTTTGAAGAAACATCAGAAAATACTGATAAATTAGAATTTTCATTAACTGAATCTTTATACACTGAAGCTGATAATGCCATTTTAACAAATTCTGCTCTTGTTACATTTTTCTCTAAATTTAAATTACCATTTTCATCACCATTGATAATTCCAAGTAACCTAACTGTATCTAATTCTACTGCTACATCACTATCAACTGTATTATCTGCTAAAGCTACTGAAAATGAAGACATCACAATCATAAGCGATAAACACATAGCTATTATTTTATTTATTTTTTTCATTTTTTCCTCCATTATTCATATCTTAATGCATCTATAGGGTTTAATTTTGCTGCTTTTCTAGCTGGCAAATATCCAAATATTACACCTATCGCAAATGAAATACCAAATGATATTAGCACCGCATTCGACGATGGAGCTATAATTATTTCTTGTTTCAATACTGCATTTATAACTATAGTACCTACTTTTGAAAGTCCATATCCTAGACCTATTCCTAACAATCCACCCATAGCACTTGTTGTTCCTGCTTCTATAACAAACTGTGTAAGAATATTTCCGTTTGTAGCTCCTAATGCTTTTCTAATTCCAATCTCTCTAGTTCTCTCTGATACAGAAACAAGCATAATATTCATTATACCTATTCCTCCTACAAACAGTGATATTGCTGCAATAGATGCAAGTATTGCAACCATTACATTGATCATCTGATTCATAGAATCAAGCATCTCTGCCATACTAAGTATATTAAATTTATCTTTAGATCCATATAGATTTGTTAACTTAGTCGATAATATATTCTTAGCAGTATCTACCTTGTCACTATCTTTTACTGATACCACATATGAACTAACATCACTCTGATAAGATACTTTCATAGCAGTAGTGTAAGGAATATATATCTTATTATCTTCGCCTCTTTCTTGATTCTTAGCCTTCATCTCTAAAACTCCAACAACTTTATATGGATTTCCATCAATTTTTATAGTTTGACCTATGGCATTAGAATCAAAATAGTTTTCATTTACATAACTACCTATTACACATACTTTTGCGGTAGACTGCATATCCATATATTTTAGGAATCTACCATCTACTATTTTAAGACTAGACATTTTATCATATGATTCTGCAGTTCCAGAAATCTGAGTTTTTTCTGCTTTTTCTGTTCCTATTCTCACAGTACCACCTAAAGATAAAGTCGGAGATATACCATCTATATACTCATGATTCTCTCTAGCTATTGTAAACATATCATCAGGCGTAACTTTTTTGGAACTATTATAATTTGATAGATACACATTTAATGTATTTGTACCTAAATCAAAGAAACTTTTTTGCATATATTTTTGCATTCCATTTCCAAGACCCACAATTATAATTACCGCTGCTACACCAATTATAATACCTAACATAGTAAGAAGTGATCTTATTTTACTAGACATAATACTTTTAAGCGCTAGTTTAAATGATTGAGAAAATTTCATTATTCATCATCCTCCTCATCTATATCATAATTTGCTATAACTACAGCATTTGGATCACTACTTGGACCATCAAATACTACTTTGCCATCTGCTAATCTGATAACTCTATCTGCCTTAACAGCAATACCGTTATCATGTGTGATCAAAACTATCGTATTCCCTTCTTTATGAAGTTTTTGCAATAATCTAAGTACATCTTTTCCTGTTTTAGAATCTAATGCACCTGTAGGTTCATCTGCTAATATAACAGATGGAGATCCTGCTAATGCTCTAGCTATAGAAACTCTTTGTTGCTGACCACCTGATAGTTGTTTTGGGAAACTATTGATTTTATCTAAAAGATCTACTTTTTCTAATACAGCACTAGCTTTTTTATCTCTTTCTGCTCTACTTATTCCAGCATACATAAGAGCTAGTTCAACATTTTCTTTAACATTTATTTTTTGCAATAAATTATATTGTTGAAAAATAAATCCTAATGTTTTATTTCTAATTTTTGCTAATTGATTATCATTGAGTTCACTTACATCTGTACCATCTAAAAAATATTGTCCTTTAGTTGGAACATCTAAACAACCGATAATATTCATACACGTAGATTTTCCAGAACCTGATTGCCCTACTATAGCAACAAACTCTCCTGCTTCTATCTTCATGTTTATACCATCTATAGCTCTGACTTCAGTATCACCCATTTGATATATTTTATAAATATCTCTGAATTCTATTAAAGCCATATTAATATATCACCTGTCCTTCTTGCTCTCCCTGATTTCTCATCATATCTTCAAAAGACATAGTTTGAACTGCTTCATAAGCTATCTCATCATCTAATGTTAATCCTGATAAAATTTCAGTATAATTTTCATCTGTTAATCCAACTGTAACAGTTTTATATACATAACCTTCTAAAGGTGATGTCATATCAGCTTCATTATGACTTGGATCTGCATCTTTAACTAAAACATAATTTCCTCTAACTATAGCTGAAATTGGCACTGAAATAGTATCTTCTGATTTTGTTAATTCTATAGATGCTGTGATATTCATTCCAGGTAACAATTCTCCTTTTTCATCTATTCTAACTGAAACTGGATATGTTGTTATGTTATTATTAGTTGAACCATTAATGTTAACTTTTGTAACTATTCCTGTAAATTCATGACCTTCTAATGCCGAAGCACTTATTTTAACTTTCTGACCAACTTTCACCTTATATATATCATTTTCATCTATATTCATTGTAGTTTTTAAATAAGACATATCAAAAATAGTACATAATGCTTTAGTTTGATTTGCTTTATCATCTACTTTGTAATTTTTTTCTATAACTGTACCTGATATAGGTGATTTAATTGTATAATTATCTAAAATATCTTTTTGACTATCAATAGATAATTTTATATCATCTATAGCACTTTGACTAGAATCTATATTATCTGATAAAGAATCACTATTTAATTTTACTACTGTAGATTTATCAGCTATATCATCGCCTTCTGAATAATATATTGATTCTACTTCTCCAGATTGTTTTGCAAGAAGTTGATATTCAGATTTATATTCAAAACTGCCGTTTTCTACACAAGTAATATCATTTACATTAACAGTTGCTGTATCCCCTTTAGCTATAGCTCCAGGATTTTCCACTTCTATAACAACATATTTAATTAATCTATGTCCAGATAATACTTCTTCAACATTTTTTATCTCTTTTACTTTTCCGTCTATTGTTTCATAGGTATCTGAAACAACCACTTTTGCTGCATCTCCAACTTTAAATGAATTAGCTGCATCTGATAAAAACGGAACTTTAATCAACATTTGCTTAGAATTTCTAACAGTACCTATAAAAGTCCCAGCTGATATGATATCACCTTTTTTTACATTCAATTCAATTAATTGTCCTGCTTCAGTTGTTTTAATTTTCAAATCATCTAAACTTTCAATTAATCTACTATGACTTTTCTCAGCTTTTATCAAACTATTGTTTAATTTTTCCAATGAGTTTTTAGCATCACTATCATCTACCTTGTACAATACTGTATCTTTTTCAACATTTTGTCCCTCTTCAAAATCAGCTGATAATATTTTTCCAGACACTAATGATGTTACCGAATAAGAATCTTTAGATTCTAATGTTCCTGTACTAGTAAGATTTGTTCCAACTGTTCTTTTTTCAGGTTTTTCATATAAATACGAAACAGTTTCTACCTTTGCAGTTTTAGCATTTCCTAAAAATTTCGGTACTATAAATATTGCAGCAATTACTAGAACCGCTAAAATTATAAATACTTTTTTCTTTGACTTCTTCTTTGTTTTATTCAATTTATCTCATCCTTTCAAGTTTTGATAAATCATTATATCATTTAATCATTAAGACAAGATAAATTTAATATTAATAAACGTAAATATTAAGCTTTTCTCAAGAATAATAGAATAATAGAATAATTTATAGTTTTACAGATTTTAAATTATTATTCACTTATTATTTTTATAAAACGACTGTACAAAAATTTTGAATATTCCTCAAAACTCATTTTGTTTTCAAACTTCCAAATATCTTTTCCGCCCAATGAATTATATCTAAATATAGCAACTGCTATAGACATGACTGCAAATTCAGCTGTTTGTAAATCTATATCTTCATAAATAATATTTTCTTCAATAGCTATTTTAATATTTTCATGAAATTTCTTCAATATCAAGGCTTTTAAAACATCAATCTTTTCATTTATTTCTAACATATTTTCTTTTGATACTGAAAATGTATTCATATCGAATATAAACAAAGTTATTATAGATTTATATTCTTTAACTAATTCATTATACATGTAAATATTTTTTAGAAATAAATCTTCAAATTTTCCATCACTATACATTTTATCTGTTTTTTCTATAAGCATATCTACTATATACAAAATAGCGTTGAAAAAAATATCTTCTTTAGAATCAAAATATTCATATATAGTACCTTTTCCAATATCTGCTTTTTCAGCTATATCTTTTACTTTTATGTTAGAAAAATTTATACCACTTTTCATAAATTCTATAGATGATAAAATGATTCTCTCTTTTTTATTCATTATTCACCTCTATTTTTTCTTACAATTATATCATACAATGCTGGAATTAAAAACAGTGTCAATATAGTAGCATAAATCATTCCTCCTATTGTTGTGATAGCCATCGGTCTAAGCATTTCCGAACCCATACTATTATCTACTGCTGAAGTTATCAATGCTATAATTGTTGTAAATGCGGTCATTAAAATTGGTCTTAATCTATTTTTTCCAGCAAGCAAGATTGCTTCTTTTTTATCTATTCCCTTTTTCATCTGCTGATTTGTATAATCTACAAAAACAATACCATTATTTACAACTATTCCTACTAATACAATTAAACCTATTATTGAGACTATACTCAATGGATATCCAGTAAAATAAAGTGCTAAAAATCCACCAGTTAATGCTAAGAGAATTGTAAACATAACTATAAAAGGTGATTTCAAAGATTGAAATTGTGCTACCATAATCAAATATATAAATATAATGGCCATTATCATCATAAAATATAATTCACTAAATGAGCTTCCAATTTCAAATATTTCACCTGATATTTTGTATTGCATATTTTCTTTTACAAGTAATTCTTCTATTTTATCATTTACTTTTTTTGCCTTAAATCCATCTTTTACAGATACTTTAAGTTCAACATATCTGTTTCCATTATTTCTATAAATATTATTAGAACTGTTTTGTTCACTTATATTAGCTAAATCAGTTAATTTGAAAATTTCATTATTATTATTAACTATAGATAAATCTCCTATATTACCTTCATTAATTTCTGAAACTCTTGAATCTTTTATATAGACATCATAATTTTTATTGTTTGATTCAACAGAAGTAATTTTATTATGAGGTTTTATATTATTCGTAACTACCATATATATCTGTCCAATAGTCAGACCTTTTTTTATACTTTCATCTTTATCAACTTCTATTTTAAGTTCTTTTGATGAACCTTCAAACTCCGTCATAATCTCTGAAATTCCTTCTATATTGAGTAATTCTTTTTTGATATCAATGGCTTTACTAATTAACCCTTCAATATCATTATCATACAATTGAATAACTATATCATCATTCATCATCTGACTTAAATCTAATCCATCGCTATTAATACTCAATGGATATTCTATGTTTTTAGTAACTTTTTCAATTTCATTTCGAACTTCATTTGTTGATAAATCTCTATCATCTTCTAATAAAACATATAATGGGACTCCATCTCCTGCTAAACTCATCATTACATTAGCACTATCTAACTCTTTTTCTTTGTCTATTATTCCTACTGTTTTAACATATTTAACTTTTTTGATTATATTATATAATTCATCTAGTTTATTTTGTTTATCTTTACTAGAATAATTATCTGGAATATCTGCTTTTATCCAAATATTACCACTATCTAAAACCGGAAATAATGAAACATCCGATTTTAAAACTGTTAAAATACTTGTTATGAATAACATAATAACAATTGTAAATGTAACCCATTTGTATCTT
>Ga0193962_1000114_pt1 | contig 36493 bp, 33 predicted proteins | sample FB_5_MG_FD_140335 | JGI IMG/M metagenome (GOLD analysis project Ga0193962, IMG submission 140335) | Microbial mat bacterial communities from the Broadkill River, Lewes, Delaware, United States - FB_5_MG | ecosystem: Environmental > Aquatic > Freshwater > River > Microbial mats | place: USA... | reverse complement strand
AGAGATGCTAACGGTTGTAGACAAACCCGTTATTCAGCATGTGGTTGAAGAAGCCGTAGGGGCAGGATTCACAGAAATCATCCTCATAACCCGCAGCAGCAAGCAAGCCATCGAAGATCACTTCGATGTTCACTACGAATTGGAAACCGAGCTAGAACGCAAAGGTAAAGACAGCATTTTGAGCGATGTAAAAGGCATCTTACCCGCAGGCGTTTCTATCTCTTCTGTACGTCAAGGCCGCGCCCTCGGCTTAGGCCACGCAGTGTTGTGCGCCGCACCATTGGTCGGTAACGAGCCATTTGCCGTTATGCTACCGGATATGCTGATCCACAACCCGAGTAATGGCAGCCAAGACCTAGCCGCTATGGTAAAGGACTTTAACGAAACCGGTGCCGCACAAATCATGGTGGAAGCCGTACCCGAAGAGCACGTTGAGCGCTACGGTGTAGTCGATTGCGATGGCAAACCACTCAACGCCGGTCAAGGCCAACCTATTATCGGTATGGTCGAAAAGCCACCGCGCGACAAAGCACCGTCTAACCAAGCCATTGTCGGTCGTTACATCTTACCTGCTCGTGTCATGGAGCTATTAAAAGACACCAAGCCCGGCGCTGGTAATGAGATCCAACTGACCGACGCGTTAGACGCTCTCATTAAAGAAGCACCTATGCGCGCATACAGCATGGTGGGTAAAACCTACGATTGCGGTAACAAATTAGGATTTGTACAGGCAAATATGGCTTTTGCGATGAGCCATCCTGATCTTGGTGAAGACTTTACCGCCTTCATTAAAGAAGCCATTGCCTAAACAAGCTTCGGCTTTGATCAACCTGAACATACTGCATCAGATTGCTTCAATGGAGAGAACATTTTGAGTGTGACCAAAACGTCAGCTTGGAAAACTCTTGAAGAACATGCCGCCACCATGCGGCATGTTCATTTAAAAGAGTTATTCCAACAAGATCCCAACCGCTTCCAAACCTACAGCATGCGTAACGAGCAGCTACTGCTCGACTTTTCGAAACAACGCATCACTCCAGAAACCCAGTCTTTACTAAAAACACTCGCAGACACCTGCCAACTGGATACCTGGAAGTCGCGCTTACTCTCTGGGGATGCAATCAACACCTCCGAGAACCGCCCTGCCCTGCACACTGCACTGCGCCAACCGCAAGGCAGCGAGCTACTTTTAGACGGCCACAACATCGTGGACGATGTGCAAGCCAACCTTGCCCACATGAGCGATATTGTTAACCGCATTCACTCAGGGCAATGGCGAGGCTACTCAGGCTTACCCATCGATACCATTGTTAACATTGGTGTAGGCGGTTCTGACTTGGGGCCCTACATGTCATGCCGAGCGTTATCTGATGCACAGCTGGCGTCAGGTAAAAAGCTAAACGTCCATTTTGTCTCCTCCATGGACGGCAGCCAAATTGCCGACTTGCTCGACACCTTACTGCCCACCAGCACCCTGTTTATTTTGTCATCTAAATCATTTACGACCATCGACACCTTATCTAACGCTAATACGGCGCGTGAATGGTTACGCAATGCCAGCGGTGCCAGCGACGACATTCTAAACCGCCGCCACTTTATAGGCGTCTCGGCGAATGCTGCCAAAATGACAGAATGGGGCATCCCCGAAAACAGCCAACTCAACTTCTGGGATTGGACCGGTGGCCGCTACTCCATGTGGTCAGCCATAGGCCTACCCATTGCACTGCGTATTGGTATGAGCCGCTTTAAAGAAATGCTCGCCGGCGCCCACGCCATGGACGAGCACTTTAGAACAGCCCCCTTCGAAAGCAATTTACCGACCCAACTGGGTATGATCGGCGTATGGAATATTAACTTCCTCGACATCCATGCTCATGCCATCCTGCCATACGACGGGCGCCTTAGCCATTTGCCCGCGTATCTAGAACAATTAGAAATGGAAAGTGACGGTAAAAGTGTCAGTCGCCAAGGGAAAGAAGTTGATTACCGCACGTGCCCAATCATTTGGGGTGAAGTCGGCCCTAACGCTCAACACGCTTTCTATCAATTACTGCACCAAGGCACAGAGTCGGTCATGTGTGATTTTATAGCACCCGCGCGGCGCTACCATGACACCAACAATGCCGATCTACAGCAACAACATACGCTAACCCTAGCCAACTGCTTAGCGCAGTCACGCATTCTGGCGCTGGGCGATTCCGTACTCGAAGATAACGAGTCCGCACCGGTTCACATGCGCTATCGCGGCAATCAACCCAGCACCACCGTGCTAATGGACGAGCTAACACCGTTCTCATTTGGCCAGTTGATCTCGCTGTATGAACACAAAACGTTTGTGCAATCGGTTATCTGGGATATCAATCCATTCGACCAATGGGGTGTAGAGCTGGGCAAAAAGATGGCCACGAACCTGCTTAAGCCACTGATGAAAGAAACAGACGGAGCCGATCTAGACGGTTCATCAAAAGGCTTACTCGATACCATCCACGCTCTGCAGGAGGTCAACGCATGAAAATAGCGATATGGGGACAAGAGCTCACCGCTTGGGTGGCGGCCGGTACTTTGGCACATGCGGGTAACGATGTACGCATCGTCAATGACAGCACCGACCAAGATCCAATCCTGCGCATGGGCACCAACATTCTCAACGAACCCGGTTTAAAAGACCTCATTTGTGATGAGTTTACTAAAGGTCGATTGCAATTTACCACCAGCGGCGGCGCAACACAGTTCGACATCCACATGCTATGCATGAACCCCAGCGAGTTTGATGCAGCCAAGCAAATAGTCAGCAAGCTCGGCAAGTTTACCCAAAACAAACTACTGATCATCAACCAAAGCTTATTTGGTGTCGGCTCCACCGACGAACTGCAAGGCTTACTCAAAAAAGAGAACAACCAAATAGCCGCTTTTCTGACAGAAAACATTGCTGAAGGCGAAGCGCTCAACAATATGCGCCACCCCAAAGCCATTACGTTAGGCTGTGATAATCCGTGGGCCAACATGATGATCGACTCATTACTGCGCCCATTTACACGCCAGCTTGATCAAATGCTCATTATGAGCACCCGCGAAGCGGAATTCGCTAAAATGGCAACCACCGGCATGCTGGCACTGCGCATTGGTTACATTAACGAACTAGCCAACCTAGCGGAGCAGCTAGACGTTAACATCGATGTTATTCGTCAGAGCATGGGAGCCGACCCGCGTATTGGCCATCACTACCTATCACCGGGATGTGGCTTTGGCGGTAATAGCTTCTCGCAGAGCATAAAAGGATTAGCCGACCTGCTATCCGAAAAACGGAACTCACAGCTCCTGGACACCGTTTTACGTGAAAACGAAAAACAAAAAGAGCAATGTTTCCGTAAATTATGGCGGCACTACAAAGCCGATATTAGCGGCCTGCAGATTGCAGTATGGGGGGCATCTTTTAAACCAGGATCATCATCGCTCGATGGTGCGCCCAGCTTAAAAGTCATTGAAGCCATTATCGCCCAAGGCGCTACTGTGCGTATTCATGACCCCGAAGCACTCGACAACATTGAGCGTTTATACGGTGGGCACCCGCAAGTCATCACTTGCAAGGATAAATACGAAGCCTTAGCCAACACCGATGCCTTGCTCATACTGACCGAGTGGGACGAGTACTGGTCGCCAGACTACGAGGCGCTGTTAGAACAAATGCGTCAACCAGTCATTGTCGACGGACGCAATGTACTTAGCCGTGATTTACTCGAAAGCTTAGGGTTTACCTATTACGGCATAGGCCGATAAGCGCCAAGAAAGCCCAGCCAATAGCTACGCCACATAAATTGGCGTAGCTATCTTGCAAACTAAATTGACGTAGTGGCATCCATAAGCCCTGTAGGTATTCTAACAGGAACGCTAATTCAACAAATATCGTCCAGAACCAATACCAAGGCATATAAGGCATAGCTAATCGCGCTGTTACTGATAACAAAAAAAACGCCAGCAAATGCCCTACTTTATCTGAATTTTCAAAGATCATCTCTGGAGGTGTAGGTCTAAAAATCCCGTATAAAACAGCTGATAAACAACCTAAAAACGACAACCAACAGATACTGCGCCATACTTTATTGGTTTCTTCCATTACCCTACCCTTGTGGAATGAGAATATGAGCTTGCGGAACAATCTCCGCCAGTTTTTTTGCTAACTCAGCTTTTGCCTCATCATCACCGTGCACAATACGGATTTCAGACGGCTTACGATAAATACGCTTCACAAAATTTACTAAATTACCTTGGTCGGCATGCGCCGAATAACCACTAATAGTGTGCACACCGGCTTTAATATCAATGCGTTCGTTATCCAAATACACATACCCGCCGCGCGGGCCATACTTCTGAATATCCCGGCCCGGTGTACCCTGTGCTTGATACCCCACAAACAACACATCAGTTCGAGGGTCAGGCAGCAATGCTTGTAAATAGTTTTGGATACGACCGCCCGTACACATACCACTCGCCGCAATCACAATGGCAGGGTGTCCAGACTGTGCTAACTGCTTAACCATCTTTAAGTGATCGCCATGGCTATCAATCGTCACCAACTGATCAAACGATAATGGATGACGCCCAGCACGCAATTTTCGTTTCGACTCTTTATCCCATAAACTTTTTAAATCACGATAATGGCCGGTAAATTTAGCGGCCAGCGGCGAATCAACAATGACCGCTAAATGCTCCCAATCACCCTTTTGACGATGAATAATCTCTTCTATCTCGTACAGCAGCTCTTGGGTACGGCCAATACTAAACGCAGGGATCAGTACCGTACCTCTGTCTTGTAAACAGCGCTTAATCGTATCGCGTAACAGCCTACGGCGCGCTTTACGGCCTTCGTGTAGCTTATCACCATACGTGCTTTCGATAATCAAGGTATCGGCTTTATAAGGCGACTTGGGTGCCGGTAACAATGGTGAATAAGTCGCCCCCAAATCACCCGAGAAAACAACCCGTTCGCCCTGCGCATTCAACTCGACATAAGCCGACCCTAAAATATGCCCCGCTACCCGAAACTTAGCAGTGGTTTGAGGTAAGCCCTCAACATCAAACCACTGATCATAAGGAATAGGCACCAACAACTGATCAAGGCGCGTTAGCACCAAAGTAATCAGTTTCTCATCACGAGAAACGCCCACTTTAACCGCATCCTCAATCACCAAAGGTAATAAACGCGCGGTGGCTTCGGTTGCATAGATTTTACCGCTAAAGCCCGCTGCCAATAAGAATGGGATTCGCCCCACATGATCAAGGTGGCAATGCGTTACAATTAACGCCTTTACCTTATCCAATGGGAAGTCGATCTGCGTTTCGCCCAGCTCGCGATCCACTGATTCAGCGCCCTGAAACAGTCCGCAATCGATGAGTACAGCCTCGCCGGTAGGCAACGACATTTGATGGCACGAGCCTGTGACTCCTTTCACAGCACCGTGGTGAGCAATTGTAACCATAACTTATTCCTTTAAGTTGTCATCCTTTAAGTTCGCCGTATTATTCAAACCCATCCGGGTTTTCGCTCTGCCAACGCCAATGATCTTCTACCATTTGTGCTAAGCCCGATTGTGCACGCCAGCCGAGCTTTTCTTGGCTGTGAGCGGGGTCTGCAAAGCAGGTCGCAATATCGCCCGGGCGGCGATCAACAATTTGATACGGGATCTCACGATTAGACGCTTGCGAAAACGCCTCAACCACCTCAAGGACGGAATAGCCTTTACCTGTGCCCAAATTATAAGCTTGGCAACCATGGTTAGCATTCAACACATTAAGCGCTTTTAAATGCCCATCAGCCAAGTCCATCACATGAATATAATCACGCACGCCAGTGCCATCTGGCGTTGGATAATCGCCACCAAACACACTTAACTGCTCACGGCGGCCAATGGCTACCTGTGCCACAAACGGCATTAAATTATTAGGGATACCATTAGGATCCTCACCAATCAGCCCACTAGGATGAGCGCCCACCGGATTAAAATAGCGCAATAAAGATATTTCCCAAGTACCGTCCGCCTTTGCTAAATCGTTGAGTATATTCTCAACCATCAACTTAGACTGGCCATACGGGTTTGTCGCCGACAACGGAAAATCCTCACGAATAGGCACCGTCTCTGGGTCGCCATATACAGTTGCCGAAGAGCTAAAGACAATCTTTTTACACCCGCTAGCCGCCATAACTTCTAGCAAATTGAGCGAGCCTTCCACATTGTTTTGGTAATAGCGTAAAGGTTCAGATACAGACTCACCCACAGCTTTTAATCCAGCAAAGTGGATAACAGCATCAATATCAAACTGATTAAACACACGCTCTAACGCTGCTTTATCGCGCATATCGCCTTCAACAAACGCAACGGGCTGTCCGGTAATTTTAGCAACGCGGTTAAACACTTCTGGATGGCTGTTACACAGGTTATCGAACACAACCACCTCATGTCCTGCTTCCTGCAACACGACAGATGTATGACTTCCAATATAGCCGGCTCCGCCGGTAACAAGCACAAGCATGAGGATATCCTTAATCTAAACACACTAAATTGACTAAACAGTTAAATACAATAGAGTTTACAGGATCAAATAGGTCGAATCGATTGAATTTAAAAAGAGGATTAGACAAGCTTAAAAAATATTAAAGCTTGTCCAAATTAACTATCACGCAGATCAAAGATCAGAAGTAACGTGAAGAGTGGTAGGCCTTGAGGTTAAAGGCGTGGTGAGCCACTTTGAAAAGAATTTATCAATATCGTCACCCTGAAGGCCCAAGCAACCTTTAGTTCCGGGTAAGTTACCATCAGGATGGATACCAAAGCCGAAGCGAGACGTATTAAATTTAGCTTCCAAAGGGATAAACCAGCCCCTGCCCGTTGCCGGATTAAGGAAACCAGACTTCATGGTAGTGCTATCGCCTTCGGCCACATTACGTGTTTTGACTATATAACTACCGTTGGGGATTTCACCTAAACCATATCCGCCAGTGATTACTGAATAAGAATCATCACCCCACGTTAATGTACCAATAACTCTGGACCCTTCACCTTTTTCAATTTTCGTAAACTGTAAATTCATACTTAATCTTCCATGATTAGTTGATTTATAAAAGTTTTATCAGCGCCATTTTGCAACACAAGCTTATTAAACCGAGCCGGATCTCCTCCCTCTGCTATCTGCAAAGCACTCGACAGTTGCTCAAGTACAGCGCCATCGGCAGAAGGCACCATCCTAATCAGCGTCGATAGTGCTTTATCGCTTTTGTAGGAGTAGTAGCTAAGAAAGCTCATTAAATCATTATTCGGACCAACAACATCACTTTCTGAGGTAATAATAAACGCAGGATCTTCAGAGGCTATATCGATAAATCGCTCTATATCCGGCCAATATTGCGTACGCTTAGCAACCGCAAAAGAAGAGTAGACTCGCTTGGCATAAGGCTGATCTTGTCCGGTAAGAGAGTGCAATTTTTCAAGCGAAGCATCATGCAAACTAATTTTTGATAGCAAAATTGAAGCGGTGTTCGACTCTTTCCCCTCGCCAACTACTGCGATATCGAGCAGGCTCGACTCAACACTCTGTTGCCCTGTCGCACATCCAGATAAAACACTAATAGCCCCTAAAAAACTGGCTATTATTATGGTTTTTTTCATATCTATTCCTTTAGAGTTTAAAAATCGGTTTATACGTTATCATGAGCTTAAAAAAATAGCATTGAAGCAAAAACACAACCAAGCCATCCAACATCCGACTATAGACGCTCGATAACGCTCAAGAAGCCAAAGGCTCGTTATCCTTAGGTGCTTCACCCCACTCATAAAATCGTTCGGCGTTTTCCAAAGGTTTATCCATAAAGACCGCTAACTCCTGCGCTTGCTGCAAGGATTTGAATCGATCGGCGGATCTTATAATGCCTAATTTATCACCGGATCGCAGGATAAAATTCACTTCAAACTCGACCACTTGATAATGACGAACCTGGCCACTGTTGTTTTTACTGGTTTTATTGACCAAGCGATCATAAAACTCTACTTGCTTGATATCGTTAAAATTGCCGTTAATGCGGGGAGCTTTTGACGCGCCAAAAGGAAAAAAAGGACGGGTAGACAAGGAGTTTTTCCCCTTATCGACAATGATGGTATGAACATGCGCATTCAATTTCCACAACCCGTATAGCAGGGCTGCAGCCATAAAAGCAGCATTTAGATAGTCCTTTTCCCAAATATAAAAAATTGGAACAAGCAGCCCCCATTTATAATAACGCTGAACAAAATCAGCTTTTTTTACGCATAAACGATCCCCCTCTACCGCTAATCGAACACCAAATGCATTAGAAATGCCGACTACTCCATATTCCTAATCGATTAGTGGCGACAGCCAATTCAGGAGATTCAGAAAACTGCCCTGCAGTTCGCTGCTCTGAAGTGTTTTGGTCAGAAGCCCCCTGCCCAACAGCGGTGGTTTCAGGTACTACCTCGTGCGCATCAATGACCTGGCGATAGGGCTTTTCTGGCTCTGGTGATTGCACAAACTTAGTGCCAACACGTAAAAACTTGGACAGCTCCATCAGTATTTTTTCAGCGTGTGCTTTATCCCGTATCTGTGCGATATTCTCACGGCGGCCATCAAAAACCAGATTAATTTCGTAGCTAGATACCGGATTTACTTCAACCCCTGCGGCATCACTGCGACGAACTGTAAAATCCCGCTCCTCTAATAATTGCAAGCCAGTGCATCCCTGCAATGAATACCGTGCCCCTCCAAAGCTTATAAAGGGGATGACCGCTCGTATGACATAACTTTTTTTAGCACGATCGAACACCACACACTTTACGCTAGTCCACAAAGCATAATTGACCAAAAAGAAAACAGCTAACATAAGAGACATAGCCAGCGCTGGGGGCCAACCAAAATCTTTATAGAACTGCGGGATCATAATACCCAGCATAATCGTTGGTACAATCAGCATCACCCCGCTGACTAGGATCATCAAACCCGGCGGTTTAGCCGTTAGTTTCGCTTTATCTTTCGATATTTTAATACGGGTAAAGTTATTGCCATCACGCCCTTCTATAACAGGCGTTATTTCAGTACGGTGTAGAGACATATTCATCCTTGTTTAAAAAATAGCATCCTAGCTATGTACCGATTGATATTTAAGACGTTAAAAACCACCCGAAGGTGGTTATGTGTTTACAACTAAACGATGCTTATGACCTAAGCGCGCCCGTAATTATCCTTAAAACGGACGATATCATCTTCTCCTAGATAGGAGCCAGACTGCACTTCGATCATTTCCAGCTCAACTTTACCGGGGTTTTCCAGTGCGTGGACTTCACCCAGCGGAATGTAAGTTGATTGGTTTTCTGTCACCAAGAATGTTTTCTCGCCGCAGGTAACGCTGGCGGTGCCGCTTACAACAATCCAGTGCTCAGCACGGTGATGATGCATTTGTACAGACAGCTTTTCACCCGGCTTAACCGTAATACGTTTTACCTGATAACGCTGGCCGTTGTCGATAGAATCGTATTTCCCCCAAGGGCGATACACTTCACGATGCTGAAAATGCTCATTACGGCCTTGGGCTTTAACAGCTGCTACCAGCTTTTTAACATCCTGAACCTTATCTTTGTGCGCTACCATGATCGCATCTTTGGTATCCACAATAATAAGATCATCCACACCCAGTGTAGTCACCAAGCGCTCGCCACCAACAACCATTGAGTTACGCGTACTCTCGGCAATTACATCACCTTGCAGCACATTACCTTGCTCATCCTTTGGCTTAATTTCCCACAAAGCCGACCAGCTACCCACATCGCTCCAGCCAGCATCCAGCGGGATAACTGCGGCTTTGTCTGTTTTTTCCATCACCGCATAGTCGATAGACTCATCGGGGCAGGCTTCGAAAGCGGCTTTATCTACACGGATAAAATCAAGGTCCGGCGTAACGGTTGCCATCGCTTTTTGGCACGCCGACAAAATATCAGGACGATGCTTACCCAGCTCTTCGATAAAACGATCAGCCGTAAACATGAACATACCGCTATTCCAATAATAATCGCCCGCATCAACATACTGTTGCGCGGTGTCTGCATCTGGCTTTTCAACAAAGTCGGCCACGGCATACGCATCGCACTCGGCACCGGCTAACGGCGTACTTGCCGCTTTAATATAGCCATAACCCGTTTCAGGCTTAGTCGGTACAGTACCAAAGGTCACTAAATAACCTGCTTTGGCTAAAGGCTCCGCTTGGGCAACCGCCTTAGTAAACACCTCCGCTTGATCAATCACATGATCAGAAGAGAGCACCAACAAACACTCACCGCCATTACCTTTGCTAATCGCATCTAGCGCTGCCAAAGCAATAGCGGGTGCCGTATTACGGCCAACAGGTTCTAAAAAAATAGAACACGCTTGCTTAATTTGCCGCATCTGCTCGGCCACTAAAAAACGATGCTCTTCGTTACAAATGATACTCACATCCGACACATCACCCAAACGTGCCACGGTCTCTTGCAACATAGTGAGGTCAGAATTAAGCGGCAAAAACTGCTTAGGATATTGAGTACGGGATAACGGCCACAAACGAGTACCGGAACCGCCGGATAAAATTACGGGGATCATAAATGCTTCATTCCTTGATATATGGCAAATAGCTCATAGTAGTTATATGAGTCATTTAATATTTAGTCTATAAAGTCAGTGTAATTGATTGAGACGAGACAAGGAATGCCTCTGGAAAGCTTTTTAAAAAAAGAGGGTCATCTGATGGTCACAGACAACAAAAACGCAGTAATAATAGCCGCTTTATGCTTATTGTTCTTAAGCTACAAAGCAACAGCAGGGTTTATAACCTTCGAGTCTACTGGGCAAAAATATTTATACGCAGATGTATTTTCAGCTCTTCCTGAAGAACTGTATAAAACAGAAATATAGGACCTTACAGGTAACATAACTCTACATACAGGCTCAAAAGCCACTGAAGATGAGCAGGTAATTTATTTAGGTTCCAGTATTGTAGACGCTAATCTTATCATTAATGGTTATTCGGTCGGAGAATTTAATTCAGCAAGATTTATAGTTATCTACCTAGATAGCATTATAGAAAATGAGCACCCTTACAGCATTGACCTTGTCTTATATTTCGATAGCAACATCAACTTTGGTAACATTTATCTAAGTTACTATACCGAAGATATAGGGTGGTCTGGCCCTAATTTTAAAGGTGTCGATGCAAGAAATGCTATAGAAGTCATAAGTATATTAAATTATAGCCAGTACCAAGAGTTTTGGCTTGGGGGGACGAAATGAGAATGATACAGCAGAAAGAGGAGTCCAGCTTAAAATATTATCCGGTATGTCTTTAATTAATGAAGTACCTATTTCTGGAACTTTAAGCCTACTGGGTATTGGACTCATTGTTCTAACTAAACTCAGGAAATAAGTAATAACTATCTGCTTTGTTACATATGACGAGCAGTTACAAAGCAGACTTAATTAAAGTTAACCAGACGGCATAGAACTAACGCCCATCTTAATATTGATATAATTAACGTATCCGTTAAAGTTTGGCATGATTCGGATAGGAGCCTTAGAAGCAACTTGATTTACTGATTTAGAACCTACCTCTGTCCCATCGATAAACAAATGTACTATACCTGCATTATCGCGTATTGCCCCTACTTCTGTCCATACTCCGGATGGAATCGCAAGACTTGAAATAAGGTCTGTTTTATAGCTGCCATTGCTATGTTTACTATATAAAAACTGCAGTTTTAGATCACTGTTTATCCTTAGCTCATAACTCCGTTGCGACCACCCCTCTCCTTGTTTAGCTATAGTTCTAATACTACCGTCCTTCTCAATGAACACCCGAGAAAAAATAGACCACTGTTTGTGTGTATCAATGGTTTCTATATCAGTTAGACTAATTCCACTTGGGTCGGATAAATACAGAGCCTCCCAGCCATTAAATAGTTCTTTTGTACCGGTAGAACTCGCATCTAATTGATACAAAATATGTGAACCAACACCATAGGGGTTATCTATAAAGTTTACACTTAGACTATCAACACGACTGTTACCAGAGTTATCGGTGGCTTTTAGAGTGAACTTTGATATATTTACAGAACCGGGGGCTTCGACTATTAGCTTATTGTAAGCCAGCTTAGCTTCTAATTCGCTATCCAAAAGCTTCCAGGTTGACTGCTCATCAGAACTCAGTGCTAAGCTGAAATCAAAATCAGATATATGCTGCCTAATCAGTCTTGATGACTCAATATACGGCTGATCTACATCACCAGGCAATGAAAAAACAGAAGTGTTTGACTTAGGGTAAGCATAAAGGTCTTTTATAGTACTATGGCTTTGCGCTAAATCGCTACCAACTGATTTTACACTAACGTTGTAGCCATCGGCATACAATATATAATTTGAATCGCCAGCAAAAGTTGAAGCATAAATAAGCGCTTCTTTAGGATCAACATAAGCGTTTGATTTATTCGAATATAAAGCAACCTGAGAAGTAGCTCCAATACCACCACGACTGACTGTATCACCAAAAATAGCGCTATGTATAATAACCGGGTATTCCACACCCCCCCACAATCTTATATTTCTCTTATTGTCTGAAAATTCGCTATTGAAGATAAAAGTATTTTCAGATTTAAGATCAACGCCACCATCCGTATGACCTGTAGATACAACAGAGTCGATAAAAATATTATGATCGGCATTTTCTGAAACAATACCGTCTCCATTAAAATATGCGCCAATGGTACTATGTGAATTTTTAACTGTACCACTCACGATATTTACAAAAGAAACCCCCTGTAAAGAACTGTTATCACCTATCTGAATACCAACGGCAAAATTATCTTTATCCTGACGCCCGGAGTCTAAGTAAAAATCTGATATTGTGATCTTTCCACTATTAGAACGGACACGAATAGCTTGCTTAGAAAATCCGGTAATATCCGTTCCGCTAATATCCAAGCCTAATATGCCCACATTATCTTTAGAGTTTTGGTGAGTGACTAACCGGCGAATATTATAGGCATCAAAATTAACTACTTTAACAGTACTTATCCAGTTATCAAAGATAATAACCCCCTCTCCACCGCAGTCTTTGCAGATGATATTTTCTAGAGCCACATTACCGCGCTTTAACCTAAAGCCAAAATCACTAGCTATTGGCCAACCTGAAACATCTGTAACTTCTTCAGGATCATTTGATAATACCCAGCTAGTTCGATCCCCCTGAATCATTACCTGACTTTCACCTTTAATGACAATAAGCTTGTCATGAGACGGGTTAAAATCAACCATAGGATGGGTATAGCTTCCACCACCGAGTAATACAATTGTGCCTCCGTTAGTCATTTGATTACTCAAATTAGTAATTTGATCTAAAGCTGCGGGATGTTCTATGGATTCTCCAGAAGAAAACCCGAAAGGTGAAACATAAAGAGTTTCAGGAGAGTCACCGACTTGTAACACTCTGGAAATACGATGTTGATAGGTTTTATAATTAAGAGTTACAGCCTCAACATTTAATAGTTGAAACTCCGTAACATAACTTTTGTCACTCAAGTCTATAAACCAATCGCCACTGTCATCTACTAGAGCGACTAAAGACTCTAACGGAGTGAAAGTATGATCATAAATATTGATACCTACAGCAGAATTTTCTGGGAGATCGGAAGTACCTGACAAAACATACTCTAAGCTCCCCCAATCATTTATAAACAAGCGGTTGGGAATACTCTCTTGATAAGTGCTCTCATTAACAGCACTTTGGTTAATAAATGTAGAGCCTTCGCTAACAACAAAGAAGAGAGTCAACACGAAAAAAATAGACATACGTACCATGTGAGAAAACCGCGACATCTTATGAATGTCACGCAAGTATAGTTAAGATCTGACTATGCCTTAAAAAATATAGACTCCAAAAAGAAACAATTAATCCTAAATAACTAATTAATAAGACAAATCACAAACTTGAAAATATTTCATACTACCCTTTGTAGGGTTTAAAACGCCGATAAACTGATCTCATCACCCGGTATAAGTACAACTTTACCGTACAAACCCAAAGAGGAAATGATTGATTAACAATAAGTTCATTTTCTTTATAGCCATATTTTTTTGCTAAAGAAATAACAGACTCATCAGGAACCCCATGGAAGAATCTATCATTTAAATACTGCTCTTTAGGTGCAATACCCTTTTCTTTAAGCTTCATTTCCGACAAATCAATGCCGCACTTATCAACTAAAGGCCTTAATGCACATGCAGGGTTCATCACCAGCTCTTCATACCGGATAAGAGAACAATGTTCTCCCTCAAGCCTACTAAAAGACAACCAATTTAAGTACGTCAATTTCCACTGTTCATAAAACCTATTCGGCGGTATTTGCCAGCGGCGGTACTGGGAGTAACCTGTAGTAATTGGATTGCGTACTATGCAAACAAATTGGACATCTACGATGCCTTCACAATAAACTTTAAACTCAGAAAGTAAAGTAAGCACCGAAGGTTGCAACAAGTGGTGTGGAGACTTTTCGATAAAGATAGGACCGAACCTTTTTGACAGTGCCAACCAAGCATCAAATAAGTCCGTTTTATTATTTACATCATAACTTTTATCATCAAGATTAATTGATAAAAAATCCTCAAGATCAGCTTTAGCTACAGATTTACTGTAGGGAACAGAAGATTCCAGCATTTTTAATTGAGAGAGCCCCAAGACGGAAGCTGCTTTTGTCCAATATAGTGTTTCGTTTTGATAATGCTGAGTCACCGGATAGTTGTTACATTTGAATAACTCTTTTAGCACTCTAGCTAAATAACTAGACCCAGAAGACTTTTCTGAAAGGACAAAGATAATAGAATTTTTCATTTTTAATCTAGCCTATAGAGAGCGGTTATTATCAAATTGAAAAATTAAAGATCAGATAAAATACTAAGAAATATCAGACACAATAAATCATTTTACAATAGAAATCAAATCATTAAAAAACTAATCATATCGATTAAAAAAATATTAATGAAATAATTAAAAAATTTTCACTATTAAGCCCTTACATAAGACATAGTGAAACTACATTCCTAAAGAACTCAAACAAAAACATTTAAAACTTATAACACAGGAATTAATATATCAAACTACAACTTATTCATATCAATAAGGAAATTACAAAAATCCGGCAAAAAATCTACTTCTTTTGAAGACTGATCAATTTTCTTAACCCCAACAGTTAAGTTATTTACTTTCCAGGATTCTGACTCATTTACAATAAGCTTACTATTTTCTTTGATCTTATTATCAACATCAACTGTATCTATTTTCAAATCTAATTGAGAGTTCAAAAGTGATACTTTCTTTTCTAGGTTACTCAATAAATCTTCATATTTAATTATATATGTATTTGATTGATCTTTATCTAAATAAGCTATCGCGAGGTAATCGAGCCATCTCTTAAAGTTACTACTTTTATCTTGGTCACCGCCCCACCCTTTTGCAGCTAAAGACATAGATGACACCGCATTCACATTATTTCTTACTAGGTGTATAATTGTTGCATCTGGGTACAATTCCCTGATTTCTTTTAAATGCCTTGCATGACCAGGGGTTTTTTCTAGAAGTATTGATTTATTATTAAACAATGCTAACTTTTCAATTTCAAAGAAGAAATTCTTAATATTTTTTGATTTATTCAAAGAAAGAAATAATTTATAACAGCCGAAATTTTTTTTCATCCAAATTGTACAGTAAATGCCAACTCTCAAACCTATTGGAAAAAACCTATAAATACCGCGCCTTTGAGGTCCAAGATTAAACACCTGGGTTTCAGGAAATGAGAACACCCTCTCATCACACATTAATACTGATTGTAGAAAGGTAGTACCTGACCGGGGAAAACCGACTATAAAAATACGTTTCATAAAGTTCTCTCTAATTTTATGCTTTCAATTACTTTCATATAAGCCTTCGCTGTATTTTCTAGAGACCTCTCTTCTAATAAAGAAAGGACATCTGGTTCGACAGAAACAGCATTTATTCTAAATATCTCATTAATCGAAGTTACGATATCATTTATATTATTAAAATCCACCAAATGAATAATTTTAATGAGTTTTGAAAATTCAATAGTTAAGTGATTTCTGCTAGCTAAGATTGGGACATTTCCAACTGAAATCCAGTCAGAAATTGAACCTGATGCAGATATATCAGAGAAAGGAGCTAACGCCATATCGGATGAAAATAAAATACTATCATATTCAAAGTCCTCTAAAAAACCAGTAACCGTTATTCTTTTATCAACCGATAATTTTTTTGCATGATCGAGAATAGGTAACAAATACTGCGTCTTTTCTGGTTCTTTAGCAGCTCCCGCAAAAATAAAATGATATTCATCACCTAAACTCTTTGATATCTCAGGTATATAATGATGTCCCTTTCTCTTATGGATAAACCCTAAAATAGTTATTATTTTTTTATCTAAAGGGATAGAGTATTTATCTAACAGGTAAGACCTATTTTTTTCGTTACTACACTTCCTTTCAATACGTGAACTTAAAAAATGTGGTATTAAAAACGTTCTATTTTTTAACATTGGGAGATAATTTAAAAACCTATCTAGTTCGCCATTGCTATTTACGATAAAAAAACTATTGTTGCGGTCAAAAACTTTAAAAATTCTATCATAATAAAAATAATCTATACACAGAGATTTAAACACCCTAATTTTATTTATAAATTTTTTTCTTTCTAAATCCATAGAAAACAAAGAATATAAAATATCCTTCTTATTTCTATAATAAACATCATGAAGTATTATTATTGATTTTTTTAATATATTACCGTTAAGCTCAGCAATCAACTGAAATTCTTTTTTTGCATTTTTATAATCCCCAAACAGAGACTTTGAAAATTGAAATATTGCAATATCACAGTCTGGATCAAAATCAGAAAACTCTTTTTTCTCTTTAACCAAAAGAATTTTGGTAGCAAGTGATTTTTTTTGTATAGCACAGGAAACTTTTTTAGCGAAAGTGTTAATTCCATTTTGCTCTTCCCCAGCCAAATAAAAAAAAATTTTCATAAAACCCCCACTATTTCTTAATTATTTTTTTAGCTTCATAAAATATTTTTTTAAAAAATAAAAGTATTAACATCAGATTCACAATAAAAACGAAAGCATAAGACATTATGAATAAAAATATATTTATAAGAGAGAAATCTGCACTAAAGAAAACGCATGTAAACTTATAACTTAAGTAACAAGTTACAACAGAGACTGTGGCAACAACAATAACAGGAAAAAAATATTCTCTCATATCGAGTAAAGAAACAATTTTCTTTGACCAAAGATAATATATTTTATAAAAAGCCCCTAAATTAACAACAGCAATTTGAACAGCGACATAGGAATAAAAATCAAGATAAAAAGTAGATATAAAGCCAACAATTAATGAAAAAATGAAAAACAACAAATTAATGAAAAACACATCTTTAGTTAAATGACAACATATTAGCGGAATAGGAAAGTACCAACTCAAACACTGCGCTAAAGATGTAAAAGCAAAAGCCTGACATATAGGTATTGCTAAAACCCACTTTTCGCCTAAAAAAGTCAATACAAGTGGTTCAGCATAAAAACCAATGAATATAGAAGCAGGCATAACCAATAAAGATATAAAACAAGAAAATCTAGCAAAACTTCTACCTTTATTTTCTGACTGAGATACATAAGATAGGCAAACAGCACGCAAGGGTGTAAGTGTTGTTTGGTTTAACATTTTATTGAACTTTCGTCCCACATCTAGCAAACCAAAATTTATAATACCATAAAATGAGCTAACAAATATCTCCACAACACGAGAAGACCAGAAATTCAAGGCTTCTGATAAAAGCAAAGGAATACCAAAGCGATAGACATTTTTAAAATCAGCAACAGAGAATTCGAAGGCAGGAATGTATTTCGTGATATAAAGCATAAAAATAGTGTCTATAGCTACTTTTACATATTTATTTAAAATTAATGCCCATACGCCATACCCATGATGAGCCATTAATACACCTATAACTCCAGCCAATATCGTAGAAAATAAACTTCTCAAAGAAAGAGACTTAAACAAGAAACTTCTTTGTAACAAAGCGGTTTGAATTATGTTTAATGATGCAATAAAAGGCAAAAATGACAAAGCTTTTATAACATCGACTATTAAGTCACTTTTGTTGGAGAAAAACGTATCAATTAATAAATAAAAGATAATTACTAACAGAAAAGCAGAGCTCATAACTGCGTAAAAACACGTGTTTACAAATTTTGAATTAATACTATCCTTACTTACAATAAGCTCTTTAACACCTGAGTTTATTATCAAGACGAGGAATTCTATAAAAAGAATAGAAAACGCAACGGCTCCGAACTCCTCTATTTCTAAGTACCTAGCTAGAACTATATATACAATAAAAGCGGCACATCTATCAACAATCCCAACCCCCAAAGTCCAGAAGCTGGAAGATAACACCTTATTCTTAGTCATTTTTTACAAACCATCGAAGTCATTTAGATATTTTCCGAACGAATTTTAAGTAAAGTACTTTTGCTGTTGCATAGAAGCCTGCTTCTTGAAATGATTTAACTACCCATGCAATTTTATTCTCTTTTAAGTGTATCCAAGTAAGCGTTTGTTCCGCCAACCTGATTTTATAGTTGGTTTCCCCCATCCACTCACGATGTTTATCCGCCGAAATATAACGTTTATTAACCTCTTCTACTTTCAATTTTTTTGCTTTGCTGGTTATTCCATCATGAGAACCAATTCTGTAGAAAAATAAGTCTTTCTTTATGTAATGTAATTGGAAATTTTTTTTCGTCATACGGATAAATAAATCCCAGTCTTGCCCATTCGGTAGCTCATTATCAAAACCAACCAACCTAATCGCCTCTGTTTTTCCAGTGACGCCACTCATACCACAAAAAGGATTACCTTTTTTTAAAAAACTTTCAATACTGCTTCCATTTAGTGAGTGCAAATTGAAACAATTAGGCTTATTCATAAATTCATAGCCACATAGGACAAGATCATAATCTCCAAGCTTTTTCATATGCTCTTCAAGAAAGTTATCTTTCCAAATATCATCATCATCTAAAAAAGCTACATATTTCGTACAACATAAAGAAACCCCATAATTACGTGCATAATTAGCACCTTGACTCTCGTCTAACTTAATATATAAAATTCTGGTATCTAGGTCACCGACATTCGGATACTCTATTGTAGAGCAATCATTTATTATTATAATTTTTTTTGGGCTTACCTTTTGCTTAAAAACACTCTTTAAAGACGCATCTAAATAATCAGGCCGATTATATGTTGTAATAAGAACAGTAATATCTGCAACTTTATTTTCCATAGGTTTTTCTACAATATTTAATTTATTTATAAATTATAAGCCTAGTACCTTCAGGGGGTTAGAAGAGTAATATCTTTTATAAAACTCTTCATAGCACTTTTTTATACCTTCATTTTCGTGGCCTAAAAGTATTGGACTCTCAATTTTTCCATCTATAGAGTAAAAAATAGCAGGAAATTTATCACTAAGATACTTAATATGTTCGAGATCAAATCCTATTATAGGAACCTTGTATGTTATACCAAAATAAACTACTCCAGAAACAATCATATCAAGGCCTTGGTTTGGAATAATTAATGCTTTTGAAGATTTTATAAAATTTCCAGCTTCACCGTCGCTAAGTCTTTTATTTACAAAGAAAACATTTAATTTATTTCTAGCAGCTTCCTTTACTTTATTAACATATTTTTTATCTTTACCGGTACCAATAATATATAAGGGACTCTCTGAATCTGGCCATTTATTAACCAGCTCAACAATTGATTTATAAGCATCTATACGCCCAAAATATGAAAAATAATCACCTACTATATTTACATCAATCTCATCATAGCACTCAGAATAAAGGGGATGAGGAACAAACACATAGTTTTTCTTCTTTATTGACTCGTCATGTATTATTACTTTTGTTGCAAGTCTTTCTAACACGCTAACGAGAAATTTCACAATCCCAGCATGATTTAATTTTGTCGAGTGAGGGTAATTATTATGTTTAACAAAAAAAACTTTTTTGCAAAATAACCGAAACAAAATCATCATTAGTAGCGCTTTGACAAATCCTTTTAAAGTTATCTCTCCTTTTTTACTCACCAATTCATTATCTAACCAATTGACAAATGCACAAGTTTCGTTTCTTTTAAATATGTTTTTAACATTAAACCCTCTAACTCGTTCAGGTGTAATATCAATAAGTCCTAAATCTTCAATCCAACTTACAAAATTAGAACAATATGGATTCTCAAAGCTACGAAATTTAAACGGATAATAAATAAATTTTTTCATTCTACTTAGACAGCCGAATTTTTTTGTAGAGAAATTTTAAAAGGTAATAAAAAGTCTTAAGAACACCAATTTTACTTGAGCAAAAAGCAATAATGTTAATCTTATCCTTCCGACTCAATAAGCTTGGCAATATTAGCCCGGCTACATGCATAGTATAAGAGCGCTCACCAATTAAGCTTCGATGCTTTTCAAGCATATCCAATCGTTTTTCATATTCAGCAATAGTCAATGATGAATACTTATTACTCATGCGGGCATGATCACCATCATCATATATATATAAAGCCTTTCGCACATATGAAAAATCTGTACATTCAGCTATTCTAAGGTACAAATCCCAGTCTTGGGAACGATGTAAGCTTTCATCAAACTTCACATTTATTAAAATATTTTTAGAACAAAGCAAACCACTAGTGCTAGCAAGCTTATTATTAACACAAAGATCAGCCTGTGATATAATATCAAATGGTTCTATGCGCCCCTTATTATTAGACTTTAACAAGTAGCCGCAATGAGATGCTTTAATATTATTAGATAAACTTTCATACTGAAGTTTTATTTTATCTTCAAGCCAAACATCATCATCATCTAAGAAGGCTATATATTCTCCCTTAGCATGCTCAACACCCGTATTTCTAGCCGCTGACCCGCCACCGTTATCATTCCTTCGTATGTATCTTATGTTTTGGTAGCTTTTTATTGCTTCTAAAAAATCTAAATAGTCTTGATCAGAGTTATCATCGACAACAATAATTTCTAAATTACTATACGTTTGTGAGAGTACTGTTTCGCATGCCCTCATTATGTACTCTTCTCTATTATAAGTTGGAATGACAACCGATATAAGTGGAGACAATTCCTTGATAGTACTCATCTTAGAGCCCTTTTAAAAACTTCTTTAATTATATTTAAAAAACCAATTTCCGGTATTAACCTGAACAAAAAAATTACTTTATTAGATCTCATTGGAAGCCCGCACAAATAATAGAAAGCCATCCTTTCAGTGAAATTGCTGTCACCGATTACGCTTTTATTTTTGTAAGTGGCTAGTGCTTTGCTTTTAATTTCTTCAATAGAAAGTTTTGAAAACCCGTTTGTCATTCTTTCAAAATGCCCTGTATTATATTTAACAAGCGGCTCTTTAATACAAAACACATCAGAGAAATCTAATAAGGACAAATACAAATCCCAATCTTCAGCATGCTTTAGCTCTTCATCAAATTTAACTTTTTTAAAAGCCGAGCTTCTAACAAAAATTTTACTGGGGGGGCCAATAAGGTTTTCTTTTAGAATATCTTTTTTGTTAAATATCTCTTGATGAAATATTACTTTTTTAGATTCACTTTCAACATGGGAACAACTACAAGCAATATATTTATAGCTTTTTTCTAATACTTTTACCTGTAATTCAATTTTTTTTTCAAACCATACGTCGTCATCATCCAAGAAAGCAATATAATCTCCTTTAGCTATAGAAACCCCTACATTCCGACTGGCAGACAAACCCAAATTAGTTTTATTTTTTTTATATATAATACTTTCACTATAACTATTTAATAAATTCGAATAATTAGCTGTAGAGCAGTCATCAATAATAATAATCTCTAGATTTTTATATGTTTGGGATAACACACTTTCTAAAGCTTCTAGAACAAGGTCTGGCCTATTAAATGTATTTATTACACAAGAGACTAATGGTTGATTCTCACTCACAAAACGTTCCTTTTATTAGTTGCCAATCAGATTTAGCTCTATAATCTACCGGCCCCTTACTTGATATTTCTTTGGCTGGCACACCAGCTATTGTAAGGTTACTTCCAAAGGATTTATTGACTACAGCATTAGCCCCTATGCCAACATTATCTCCTAAATAAATGTTGCCGTATAATTTAGCCCCAGGCCCTATATAACAATCATTACCAATAGTTGGAGCTTTTGTACCGTCAGAGATATCAGCACCGATATTCACACACACATGTAATCTGCAATTTTTACCGACCTTAGCGTTTTTGTTAACAACTATTGTTCCTGCATGTGCGATTGACAGTCCTGATCCAAAAACATTAGGCGGTATAGAAAAACCTAGGCTACGACCTTTTTTTAATAGTCTATACCTAAAATACAATTTTGTTAATTTACCTAATATGCCATGAGAACAATTGATATGGTACTCGTATCTACGCAGCAAACGCTGATACTTCCAAATATCATGCATAAAGCGATTAATAAGATTATTATTAATACCTAAAGCCTTTAAGTCTAACTCTAAATACTCCTTATAATCAGCTTTGCTTTGTATCATTTTAAAACTTCCTTATTCAACAACTCCAGAGTGCTTAGAGAGATGTCATCCCAATTATACTCACCTACTAACTCATCACTATAACTAGAAAAATTGATATTTGTATTAAAGAGTTTTAGATAAAGATCCTCAGTGTCGCCGCATCTAAAATAATTAATTTCAGGTAAGCCTACATCTATATTAGGCGCTATATCGCTTAGCAAAACTGGAGCATGTATGCTCATAGCCTCTAGAGCAACTATGGGCAGGCCCTCATGATAAGATGGTAAAACAAAGAGGCGACAATATTTAAACAAGGATGCTAACTCAGCACCGGAACGGCGGCCGGCAAAAATGATATTCGCACTAGCTTGTTTAACAAGATTACTTGAATAATCATCTTCGTGATCTGCATCGCCTACAATGACAAGTTTGCTTGATTGCTCTACTTTGTTAAAAGCTGATATTAAATCATGCACTCCCTTTTCAGGCACTAACCGACTTACTGATAAAATATAATTACCTGCTTGTATACCTAAATCCATTTTTTCTAGTACGTTTTCTGTTGCCGTCTCTAGACTCCCTAGACTTGCACCGTTAGGTATAAATTCAATTTTATTCGAATAACGAGGATTCGCTACTTTCAATTCTTTAGTTAACGACTTACCTACAACAATTACTCTATTGGCATATTTAACAGCCATAGTTTCACCAAACTTTAGTACCGCTTTAGCAAACTTACTCCACTTAGCACGGTTATAGTCTGCTCCATGATGTGTAACGATGACCTTCATACCTAACAAGCGCGCAAAAGGAGTAAAAATAGCAGGACCAACAGCATGTAAATGTATAACATTGGCTTTCACAAATAACCGAGCATAAATTATTGCAATAAAGGTATGTAGGAAAGTTTCAAATAACTTACTTTTTGTTGCATATATAGGGATTATTTTTATCCCTTCATATTCATAAGCATTTTTTTCAACGTAAGGGCTTCGCGCTATCACTGTAATATCTACGCCTTTTTTTACCAGGCGCGGATAAATCGCTTGACAATGGCTTTCTATCCCCCCCATAACGTTAGGTATACCGCGCAATCCGATTGCACATAATTTCATACAGAAGTCGCCTTTATCTGTTCTATTCTATTAATAACAACTATGTAATAAACCTGTGAAACAAGAACGCTAAAGGTTATTAGCCCTTCTATATTCCAAAGAGGCATCGTTGCTAGATTCAATAATATAAAGCCTACAATCATTCCTATCATTAAAAATTTACTGATTCCGTTTACCGATACAACTACCAAATATAACTGTTTTATAATAAATAGAAGTAATATAAACAATCCAACCACCCCTAATTCGTACAAGGCAGATATAAAAGTGTTGTGTGCATATTTATTGAATACTACACTCCATGACTCCGGACCAAAACCAAATAGATGCTGCAAGAACCCACCTTGATAATAAGCATATACGTATTGGCTCCATATATAGACACGAGCAGAGAATAGTTTCTTATAATCATCAGAATAATAATAAGGATTAATAAACAACTTATCGCCTTCAGATAATACTATACCTATATCTGCAAAGCGCTCTGCTAGCTGACCACTTACAAGTAATAAAAGAGAACCGACAACGAATGCCATAAAGGTAATAGCTAGCATTCTATCTTTTGGATTTAACCGACCCGCAGGTTTTAGCCATATATAAAATAATATCAACGGGAGCACAGCAATCATTGATGTACGATAGTTGGCAAGCAAAAGCCCGAATACTGCTATAAGAATTTTTAACCAGTTTAGTTTTGCGTATGGCTTTTCTATCATTGCAACAATAAACACGTAAGTAATCAGTATCATAGAAAAAGCTGCTTCATGATTATAACCGCCTATAAAGCTGACAGAACCATCGCCTTCGGTTGCTTTAGCCTGCCCCAAAGGTATAGACAATAACTGCAAGGCAATTGGTAAAAAGAACGGATAACTTAACAAGTATAAAGACTTATCTTTCCCTTCTTTAAGATATGAGTCACACATCAGTAGCGTCAAAGAAAGAAAGTACAGCCATTTTACTAAATTATTAATTAGTCCTTTTAACTCCCCATTTAATAAACCGCTTATGCACATTACTATCAGAAACAAGTAAAGAAGTATAAAATATTTACTCGTAATTAAATAACGCTTCGATAACAGCAGACCTATAAAGGCAACTCCAATAGAGGCTAGTGCATTGATAGAAAATCCCGCAAACAAAGGCGGATAAGTAAACTGGTGTAACGATGATAAAACAAAGCGCATCCAAATAGCCAAAATTACAAATATAAGTGGTAGATATTCGGTTTGCCGAACCGCTTTGATGATTAATAATAAAGACACACCAATCATAAGAAGCTGAACAATTAACCACATGAGCCCAGCTCCATACAATCAACTATTGCACCCCAATACTTATCTTTAAAGCGGTCTGGTGTGTACTCTTTAACACGCTCAATACTTTTTAATTCATAATGCTCCCGATTGGCTATTTGATACATTAACTCTAAACCATCTTTCATAGATTGCTCATCATTTATAGGCGTTAATACGCCATACTTTCCTTGCTTCACTTTATCTATAGTAATTACGTCACATTCCTGTAGGATTTCAGAAGGTCCCGATTCACAATTTGTTGCAACAACTGCCTTGCCCAAACCCATCGCTTCTACCATTGAATTTGGAAAGCCTTCGGCGTTACTGGCCGACACATAAAACAAACAATTTTTTAAATAAGGGTATGGGTTTTTTTTAAAGCCAATAAATCTCACCTTGTCAGCTATGCCTAGCTCCTGAGCCTCTTTCTTTAACGAGCTTTCCAGCTCACCTTGTCCTAAAATCCATAGCTCACAAGCCAGATTAGCTTTTTTAAATGCGCGTATTAACATCGAAAAATTTTTATTAGGTACTAATCGACCAAGTGCGCAGAGATAAGGGCCTTTTATTTCTTGATCAATAGGCTCTTCCGCTAGCTTGATAAGGTGTGCTTGATCGACGGCATTGTGAATAGTCAACACTTTTTCTTGCGGTACTCGGAAGTTTTCTACAAGGTCTATACCTACACCTCCCGATACAACTAGAATGCGCGAGGCAAGTGGATACAAGGTTTTAACTATAAGCTTATTAACCTTAGCCGATAACGAATCACCTAAGTGACTTGATGTATTTACACGTTCGCTAATTAGTACAGGGCACCTATGTAACTTACCTATAACAACAGAAGCACAATTTGAGCGGGTTAGAAACCCTACAATAACCATCGGCTTTATTTGTTTGAATAGACTATTTAATTGAGTAATACTAAGGTACAGCCCACCTTTAGCATCCAATTGATGTACTTTAACATAATCGGGAATGGCTTGTTGACGCTCTAAATCATCAAGAAGCGCGAGATGTATTTCATAGAAAGAGAGATCAATCGAGCCCTCCAGCAAATTGAGAAGCTTTGCAAGCGCGCGCTCTGCCCCACCACCTTCCATAGAGTTGATGACAAAGAGAATCTTTTTCATTATAGCCCTAAACTTAATATATATTTTTTGAAAACAAGGACAAAGGTGTTTTAATCAATATTTTAATATCAAGCCATATTGACCAGTTGTTAATATACAGCAAATCAAATTCCACCCGCTTTTCCATTTTCTCAATGGTCTCTGTTTCACCTCTATAACCACTAATTTGAGCTAAGCCGGTAATCCCTGGTTTTATACGATGCCTTGCCAAATAAGCATTTATTTTATCACTGTAGTAGTTGTTATGAGACACAGCATGTGGTCTAGGACCAACTAGCGACATAGACCCTGTCACTACGTTAAATAGTTGAGGAAGTTCATCAATGGATGTTTTACGGATAAAGCTACCTATTGGTGTAATTCGAGGGTCTTCTCGCGTGGCCTGTTTCACAACTTCTTCGTCAACATGCATTTTCATACTGCGGAATTTCCAGACCTTAAATACAGCACCATCGAATCCTGTTCTCTCTTGTTTAAAAAACACTGGTCCGGGTGATGAACGCTTAACCGCTATAGCCACACATATCAGCAAAGGCGATAAACCGAGTAATGCAAGTATAGCAACCACCCTATCCATGATGGATTTCATTTTCATCGACACACGCGACGATGTTAATGGGCTTTCATTAAGGGATATTAAAGGTACCCCTGCGACTTCTCTTACCGAATGGTTTAATAGTCGCATTGCACTAATATCTGGCGCCCAAATCACATCAACATTCATGTCTAACAAATCTATATGCAGGCCTTGGATTTGTTCCGACTGATCTACCGGCAAAGCTATATATATACGTCTGACCTTATATTCTTTTATTATGTGACGAATGCCAGCTATATGACCCAACATAGGCACAGGAAACGTTGCCGTCATCGCTAAATCTGGCTTATCGGTATTTCCTCGAACGATTCCTACAACACGATCAGGTAACCACCGATTACCATTCAAGCTTTGTATTAGATGACGAGCTATCGATCCCTCTCCTATAACCACAACTTTTAGGTGTTTACCAAAGGTTTCTTTATAGCGCTTAATGGCCATTCCTATACAAACATGATTAATAACTTGTAACGCGAATGCAGCAGGAACCCATAACAAAATAACTTGACGAGAGAACATGTCGGTTGTTTTTGTGACAAACCCAACAACTAATATTGCTATGATGCATAAGCACCACGCTAACGCTAATCGAAATATGTTTTTTACATGGCTGGCTGCTTGACGGTATATACCTTGGGTGATGTAAATACCGCACATGGAAAGGCCCGTTATAACAGCCAAAAAGCGATAATGCGCATCAAAATCTCCTGTTCTGATCAACGTCAATAGATATAAGGCAAAAAATACTACACCGATATCTGCTGACAGTTGTATCCAGAATGTAAAGGTTTCGTGGTTTTTTAAAAGCCTTCGATTGCGTCCCAAAGACGATATATTAGGGTGGGGCGACACATTTAAATCCATCTAATAAGGTTCCTATAAAAATCAGCGTGTTAGCTAACACTAATGTATCAACACCTAAGGATTATTCATAGCTGTACTTGGTAGCTAGAGCCTTATCACATGCATGTGTAAACACTCATAACTAAATGCATATTGTGTATTCAAAGCAACTTACATTCCATTTAGCACAACAATTGTTACATTTTGCTGACAACAGGCTCAAGCAACTGTTAGTTTGCCCGTTAAGTAAAAATGTAGCTCAATTGCAGCTGCTAGTAAGTGCAAATGCACGCTCCAGAAAAAAGCATTCACAAATAGATCGCCCTATTCTAGAGCAAGTGGACTATGAAGTGTTAATATAATCCTCTTAAGATTGGGCTCTATATTTTATAGAATTTCACTCTAATCAATACAATCTTGTGTTGCTATATAGATACAGTATAACTAAAATATACACATCACTTACTCCATGGAGAGGATCAATGCGAGCCTTTGCAATAATAGCTATAATCAGCCTACTTACATTGCCAGCTTATGTTTCAGCAGATGTTGCAGAAGATATACAACGCAACCAGCCAACAAGTGTTGTGGTGGCTAACGCAGCCGATCTAACTTACTCAGAGCTTTTTACATCAGCCTATGCTGCTAACCCACTACAAGTCCCTAATATCGTCGCTGTAACAGTAACTAATATTCCAGATGACACACCCACTATTGTGGAATCTGCAATTCAAGTGGCCCCAGAACTATTAGATGAAATCATAACCGCTGCCATACAAGCCGCTCCTACATTAGCACCTATTATAGTTTCTATAGCTGTGCAGTACGGGGCTGACCCTGATGCTATCGCCGCGCTAGCTATTGCAGCGAGTCCAGAAGTTGACCCTACCGCTGTAACTGAGGCAACCGCAGCTGGTATCGTAATACCTCCGAACACCACTGGAACAGTGCCAACCCCTGCTGCTTTAGCAGGCAATGGTGGTGGCGGTGGAAATACCGCTAGCCCAAACTAGACAATTTCAGCTAATATAAAAGGCCTCCTAAAAGGTCTTTTATATGTACAGAGAAAACAGCATTGTCTTTTTTGATTAAACCTTTCCTTGGTAACCTAAGATTATCTTTTTTACTATTCCTCATTCTCATCGTTTGGCTACCAATCCCCTTAGGTAGCAATAGAATATGGGCCGGTTGTCTTTTTACACTAGCCAGCTGTTTAATTTTGTTCCTTCTATTTATAAAGCAAGCAACCCAAAAAGACACATTAATAACCATCTCTTTTATCAAAGCAAAGTATGCAATCCTCATATTAATAGCAGCTCAACTAGTGATAGCTTTACAACTACTTACAAGCTTGACAGCTACTCCAGCCCTTACAGCTTACTCTTTACTACTAGGTACAGGCCTTACGAGCTTTTTCGTCTTAGCGTTACTTGTTATCAATACTCAAAAGCGCCTAACCATCACTCTATATACTTTAATTGCTTCCGGGTGCTTTCAAGCAATTTACGGATCTTGGATGACCCTCAGCGGAAACGAGTACCTCTTCCTGATGCCTAAGGATGCATATTTAGGAACAGCAACCGGAACCTACATCAACCGTAACCACTTGGCGGGCTATTTAGTAATCTGCTTATCATTAGGCATAGGGCTAATGCTTTCTAACCTAAACCAAACACCCGCCAATTCTCTGAAGGAGCTTACGCGCCGCACCCTCAGCGCTTTTCTTAGCAAAAAAATTATTATTCGTGTAGCCCTTGCCATTATGGTTATTGGACTGGTACTTACCCATTCACGCATGGGTAATAGCTCATTTTTTATAGCATTGACCGCAAGCAGCTTTGTATACTTGATTACGCAACGCTTCAGCAAACAAGCGCTGACACTTTTTATTAGCTTACTAGTAATTGATTTATTTATCGTAGGTGCTTTTTTTGGCGTCGATAAAGTTGTAGACCGCTTAAACGAGACAACAGTACTGAATGAAAGCCGGGTAGATGTCAATGTTTACAACCTTGAAGCAACGAAAGATAACCTTTGGTTAGGTTCAGGTGCAGGATCTTTTGAGACCGTTTTCACACGATATCGAGGGGGGGACATACGAGCATTTTATGACCATGCACACAACGACTATCTTGAGTTCATCATAGAACGTGGACTCATAGGTACTTTTCCATTGTTTCTCCTAGTTATTTTGTCATTCTTTACTGCTATATTAACCCTTATACGACGTAAAAGCTTATTAATGAAAGGGACTGCTTTTGGCTGCTTAATGTCCATCATAGCGCTAGCCATTCATAGTACAGTCGATTTTAATTTGTTTATTCCTGCTAATGCGGCATCATTCATGCTTGTTCTCGCACTGGCTTGGATCAGTCTTCACTTACCCTCTCGGACTAAAATTCGAAGAGGCTAATTTATATTTTAGTTGTTAAGAAAAGGACCTTTAATGAAAATTACAGTTTTTGGTACAGGTTATGTTGGCTTAGTAACCGGCACCTGTTTAGCAGATGTAGGTCATGATGTGATCTGCGTTGATGTAGATGAAGCTAAAGTAGAGGGCCTTAAAAATGGTGTAATACCTATTTATGAACCAGGCCTCGAGTCAATGGTGCTTCGAAACTATAAAGAAGGCCGCTTAAACTTTACAACAGATGCCGAATTAGGCGTAAACCACGGCGTATTACAATTTATCGCGGTCGGCACTCCTCCCGATGAAGATGGCTCTGCTGACCTGCAATATGTACTAGCAGTCGCCAAAACTATTGGCAAATATATGAATGACTATAAAGTCATCATTGATAAATCTACCGTACCGGTAGGCACTGCCGATAAAGTAAAATCAGCAGTAGCGGAAATTTTAAAGAATAGAAACTCCGCTTTAAATTTCGATATATGCTCAAACCCAGAATTTCTTAAAGAAGGCGCTGCGCTAGAAGACTTCACTAAACCTTCACGTATTGTTGTTGGTACAGACTCGCAACAAGTAGAGGAACTCATGCGTGAATGTTACGGCCCATACAACCGTAACCATGAAAAGTTGATGTTTATGGACGTACGCGCAGCAGAACTTACTAAGTATGCAGCTAACGCCATGCTCGCCACAAAAATCAGCTTTATGAACGAACTCTCACAGTTAGCCGAACGCCTAAATGTGGACATTGAACAAGTTCGCCAAGGTATCGGTTCTGACCCACGTATTGGTTACCAGTTCATTTATCCTGGCTGCGGCTATGGCGGCTCATGCTTCCCTAAAGATGTACAAGCTCTAGCCATGACAGCAGACCAAGTTGGTTACGATGCCCAACTACTTAAAGCAGTAGAAGCCGTCAACTTACGTCAAAAAGAAACACTATTCGCTAAAGTCAACAAAGCACTCGATGGCAACCTAAAAGGCAAAAAAATTGCCTTATGGGGTCTATCGTTCAAACCTAATACTGATGACATGCGCGCAGCACCAAGCCGTGTATTAATGGAATCTCTCTGGGATGCAGGCGCGTCAGTGGTTGCATACGATCCAGAAGCAATGAACGAAACCCACCGTATCTATGGTAAGCGCGATGACCTAACACTAGTAGGCACGCGCGAAATAGCGGTAGAAGGCGCTGATGCATTAGTTATCTGTACTGAATGGAAAAGCTTCCGTGCAGTGGATTTTGAATGGCTGAAAGGCAAGCTAACCAACCCTGTCATCATTGATGGTCGTAACCTATACAACCCAGAAGATGTAAACAAAGCTGGTTTCAAATATTACGCAGTTGCTCGCGGTGATTCTCTAAGCTGAGAAATCAAGGATACTGTCGTATCAAAATCTATCGACAGTATCCTTTTTAAAGGATTAAAAATGCACTACCGGCCAGAAATAGATGGACTTAGAGCCATTGCAGTTTTACCTGTTCTTTTTTTTCATGCAGGGTATTCAATATTTAAGGGTGGGTATATAGGAGTAGATATCTTTTTTGTTATCAGCGGATATCTAATAACTTCTATAATCTCAAATGAAATAAAAAATAATACTTTCTCTATTTCTAACTTTTATGAAAGAAGAGCCAGACGCATATTACCCGCGCTCAGTTTCGTTATTTTATGCTGCCTACCCTTTGCCTATTTATGGCTGCTACCGTCCGAGCTAAAGAGCTTTCTAAAAAGCATTATAGCCGTGAATTTTTTTAGCTCTAATATACTTTTTTGGAAATAAATTAATTATTTTTCGCCGGCAGCAGACTTAAAGCCATTACTTCATACGTGGTCACTAGCAGTAGAAGAACAATTTTACATTTTTTTCCCAATTCTCTTGCTACTAGTTAAGAAAGCTAAAATAAGAACCACATTCTTACTAATATTTGCTTTAAGCTTGGCCAGCTTAATACTCTCAAATTGGGCTAGCTATAACTTTCCAAAGCCTAACTTCTTTTTACTTCCAACGCGTGCGTGGGAGCTAGGTACCGGGGCGTTACTAGCTATAATTAAGCCTCCCTTAAAAGGAAATAATTACCTTTCAACACTTGGATTTTTAATGGTAAGTTATTCTATTTTCTTCTTTGATTATACGATACCATTTCCTAGTTTTTGGACTTTAGTACCTGTTCTAGGTACAGCGTTAATTATTAGATATGCGTCAAAGGACAATTTCATCGGTAGATTATTATCATGTAGGCCTTTTGTATTCATTGGGCTCATTAGTTATAGCTTGTATCTTTGGCACCAACCTGTGTTCGCATTTGCTCGCATCAGAAGCATGTATACCGAGCTCACTGTTTATAGCTATGCCATGCTAATTATACTTTCTATATTATTAGCTATATTTAGTTGGTACTTTATAGAAAAACCTTTTCGATCTAAATATAGATTTAATAAAAATAAAATATTTTCACTATCAGCTATTTGTATATTATTTTTAAGCCTGTTATCTGTAATCTCGATGCAAGATTTGATAACTAAAAGCATATATTCAAAAGACACTATAGCCATGGAGCTATGGGAAAGGGATAAGAATATAGATAATGATACCTGCCAATCATATCAATACCGCCTCATAAAACCTGAAGATAGTTGTATGCATGGAAATAATAAAATAATAATAAACTTAATGGGTGACAGCCATGCACAGAGTATCGCTTCTTATTTAGAAGATGAATCAGAAAAATTTGGCGCTAGCGTTAGGCAACTGACATACACTGGGTGTATGCCAATCATTAACTACCGTAAATCAAGGAATTATGAATCATGCAGCAAATATAACGACCTTGTTTACCAATTTATAGCAAATGACAGTAGCTCAGAAATTATAATTTTACTCGCGAGATGGACCGCTAATATTGAGGGTAGTAGGTATGACAATCAAGAGGGCGGTATTGAAAGAGGTTCAGCAGGTTACGCAATACCTGCCGAATTGACCGTGTCTGAGTATATGAATGCTGACAATAAACTTGAATTAATCACAAACACTATCACCAAATCAATTGAGCAACTTTTAAACGAAGGCAAGAAGGTACTACTAATATATCCTATTCCTGAAACAGGATGGCATATACCCTTCCACTTAGCTAGAGAGATAAAAATAGGTATTAACCGAACTCAGCCACTTACTACCAGCTATGATAACTTCAAACAACGTGTTTACCGAACACATAAAGTGCTTGATGCTATTGGAGAAAATGAAAACTTAATCCGCCTGCATCCAGAATATATATTGTGTGATACCTTTATAGCGAATAGATGCATTACCCAGCTGAACAACAAACCTCTTTATTACGATAATAATCACTTGAATAGCATTGGAGCAAAAATGTTGTCTGAAAAAATAACAAGCACCCTAAAATCATCAGGATGGCTATAAACTAATTAAGGGCGGATAACCGCCCTAATTTTAACTTATCTATAGTAATCATTGAACCATTCAGAAAAACGTTTAACGCCTGCTTCAACATCAACTTTTGGAGTATAATCAACAGCATCAAATAAGTTATTAGTATTTGCCCATGTCGCTTCAACATCACCAGGCTGCATATCCATATAAATTTTTTCTGTCGTACCACCCATTGAATGCTCTATACATTCAATAAATTTCAGTAGCTTAACAGGCTTTCCGCAACCTATATTGTAAACACGGTACGGTGCAGAACTTTCATTACTCTTCCCTTCTTCAACACTCCAACCGTCTACTTGCTCAGGCTGCTTAGGTATTAACCTGAAAATACCTTCTACAATATCATCTATATATGTAAAATCTCGACTCATATTACCATGATTAAATACTTTCAACGGTTGCTGATTTTTAATTGCTGTAGCAAATAAAATAGGCGACATATCAGGGCGTCCCCACGGACCGTAGACCGTAAAAAAACGAAGACCTGTCGTTGGCAAACCGTACAAATGAGAATAGGTATGAGAGAGCAGCTCGTTCGCTTTTTTGGTGGCTGCATATAATGAAACAGGGTGATCGACAGAATCCGTTTCACTGAAAGGCATTTTCTTATTCAATCCATATACTGAGCTTGAAGACGCGTAAATTAAGTGCTCTATTTTGTTATGCCTACAACCTTCTAAAATATTTACATGCCCGATTAGATTTGAATCCACATAAGCATGAGGGTTTTCTATCGAATAACGAACACCCGCCTGTGCTGCAAGGTGGATCACATGGGTGATTTTTTCTTGCTCAAACAGATTAGCGACACCGTCCCTATCAGCCAAATCAAGTTCGATAAACTTGTGAGCCGGGTAAGGTTCTAGCTGCTTAAGCCTTGATTCTTTCAGTTTTATATCATAATAATCATTAATATTATCAACACTAACAACCTCTATCCCTTCATCTAGAAGCCTTTTGGTTACGTGAAATCCAATAAACCCAGCTGAACCCGTTACTAGTACTTTCATTAGTGTTGTCATCCTGATTATAAATTCCGGTTATCTGCATTCTAGTTTTTTTTACACAAAAAATCAGCCATTTAAGAACCTACCTTCACCAATACTGCAATTAATATAATGTAAAACAAATAGGGCCTCAAAAAGAGAGCCAATTGGGTATAATCTTTTAACCCTTAGGGATTATTACAATGTTAAGCGACTGATAACACTTAACAGTCTGTTGAGTTGATGTTGATCTGCACCACTACCTTTCATGTAAAAATGGTCGTAATGTAAGGACAATGGCAACATAGTGCTCGATTCGAGCTTGCCTTGACACTTACATCTATGAATTTCATTAACGAAGTAAGACACCTGTTATTGGTAAACGGCATAGATAAAACAATAAATTAAAAATCCCGTTTGCTATTTAATGGAGAGGTACATGCAGCAGGATGGCGATCAATGTCTGTTTAACTGAAGACATTTTTTATACAAGCCTAAGGCAGAAAATGATGACATATAACTAAATAGTCTTAAAACATTTCTTAAAACTACTACAATACTCTACTTCCTAATTAAATTAATTAGTCAGCATATATATGTAAATTTTATGATGATATAGATGCTGTCGCTTTAGTCTCAAAAATATCTCATAGGTAAGCTTTTCTAGCCAGAAAATAACTTAGTAACTAGCATTATGTATACTAATTAACTTTCCTGCGCTGAGAGCTATTAGAACAGGAAACTTATACCATTCTATATCTATAACTAATTCTTCCACGAATTATCTCATCGCTACAGATCTTGTAAAATACGTATTCGAGGCGCTTTTGGTTTTAGCGCTCTTATTTAAGATGAAAGCGAGAATACAAAAAAGCCCGCAAAAGCGGGCTTTAGAAAACATAACAATTAGACTGTTCGTTTTCGTAAGACTAATAAACCACCCAACAAAACAAGCAGCAAAGTTTCAGGCTCTGGCACTTCAAAAGAAGATGTTGACGTTATTTGCCCTTCTGTGACTCCGTTAACTGTCCAAACGCCTGGAGTTTGTACAAAACTCACGCTGCCACCGCCGAAAGTGCCTTGCTGAGATGGCGCTGTGACTACAAATGACGAATCACCAGAACCTTGAGCAGTGATAATATCCTCCCAAGCAATGTTCACCATATTACTAGAAAAAGATAATCCTAATGGATCATACCAAACGGCATGCCACGAGAAAAAGCCATCACTATTTGCATCATCCGTGGCTGCATCCAATTCTTGCAAATCAAAAACTTCTCCAGCGTAAACTGTCTCACCTGCCGAAAAGTTAGTTTGCAGATTTCCAGCCTCTAACTCGCTTGGGCTCGTTGCTGTACCAAAGTTCTGAATTACCACACTCGCTTGTGATGGAAGTGAAAGGGCCGCTACCAATGGTAAAATAGCTAAAGCGACTTTAGAAAACATAATAACACCTCCTTGTAAAAAAGCATGAAGCTACCTACTTCCCTCTGATAGCTAATATTGACACTTTACATTGCAGACTTACAAATTACTAGTTACCTAACGGTAATAACGTTTAAACCATGCAGCACCCACAAAAAAGGGCCTCATAAAGAGGCCCAATTGGGTATAGCCTTCTAATCCCGAGGGATTATTACAGTATTAAGCGACGGATATCACTTAACAGGCTGTTGATGTAGGTTAAGAAGCGACCTGCATCACCACCGTTAATGGCACGATGGTCGTACGATAAGCACAATGGCAGCAGAGTGCGTGGCTCAAACTCTTTACCATTCCAACGCGGCTTGATGTCGGCTTTGGAGATACCCAAAATACCCACTTCTGGCGCGTTTACGATTGGCGTAAAGCCTGTGCCGCCAATGCCACCTAAGCTAGAGATGGTAAAGCAGGCGCCTTGCATCTCGTTTGGCTTGAGCTTGCGGTCTTT
>Ga0193962_1000113_pt1 | contig 36587 bp, 35 predicted proteins | sample FB_5_MG_FD_140335 | JGI IMG/M metagenome (GOLD analysis project Ga0193962, IMG submission 140335) | Microbial mat bacterial communities from the Broadkill River, Lewes, Delaware, United States - FB_5_MG | ecosystem: Environmental > Aquatic > Freshwater > River > Microbial mats | place: USA... | reverse complement strand
TACAGCTATGGCAGTTGCAGAGTTTTTTAGAGATAAAGGTCATGATGTATTACTTATGATGGATTCAGTTACAAGATTTGCAATGGCTCAAAGAGAAATAGGACTAAGTACTGGTGAACCTCCTGTAAGTCGTGGTTATCCACCTTCAGTATTTTCTTTATTACCTCAATTAATGGAAAGAGCAGGGAATAATCAAAAAGGCTCAATCACAGCATTTTTTACTGTTTTAGTTGATGGTGATGATATGAATGATCCAATTGCAGATCAAAGTAGATCTATTCTTGATGGGCACATTGTATTAACTAGAGAATTAACAGAACAAGGATTTTATCCTCCTATTAATTTACTTAAATCTGCATCAAGAGTAATGGACAAAGTAGTTGATAAAGAGCATTATAATGACTTTTTAAAGTTAAAAAGAGTATTATCGTTAAAAAAAGAAAACGAAGTTTTAGTTCGTGTTGGAGCATATAAAGCGGGAATGGATCCTGAACTTGATAATGCAATGGCTAAAAAAGAACAAATAAGAGAATTTTTAATTCAGGGAACTGATGAAAAATATGATTTTAATGAAATCGTATCAATGTTTAGAAAGGTTTTACAATGATTAATCAAACAGAACAAACACTATATAGATTATCTAATTTAAACGCAGAACAAACTAGAATATCATATCAACTGTCTACAGGAAAAGTAATAGACAAGGGTAGTGAAGATTCATCTTTATATTCTAGAGAAATATATATAGATGATAGAATTAGAACATACGAAGGTATTCAAACTCAAATAGAAAGAACAACTGCTCAAAATAATGTTTCAGATTCAACAATAGGTGAAATGAAAGCACTTTTTGAGTTGGCTAGAACAGAAATAATAAAAGCTAATACTGATACAACAAGTGATGAAGGTAAAAAAGCAATTGCTCTAAATTTAGCTGGTATAAAAGAAAATCTTTTTGATTTAGCTAATACACAAGTTGAAGGTGAATATTTATTTGCTGGTTCAGACTCATCAGTGATTCCGTTTACAAAAGATTCTGATGGTAATGTTACATATGAAGGTAATAATATAGCAAGAAAAATTTCAGTTGATGATGGTTCATATAGAGAACGTGGTGTAAATGGCTATGACGTAATGACTTATCCTTCAAGCACAGCACTATCTGGAGAAACTTTAAATTTTAAAGAAGCAGATACAATTATTGATGAAAATGGTGATATTTGGAAGTTAAATGCAGCTAAAACTGACATAGAAATGTTGAAAAAAGATGGCACTGTTGATACTTCAGTTGCTTCAAAAGCAGTAGATAGTAATGATGGATTAACTCCTCCTACTTATACTATAAATGATATAGGCTCTGATTCTGGAACAAAATTTGAAGCACGTTCAAATATCTTTGATTTAATAGATGATTTAGTAAATACATTAAACAAAGTTGATTCAGATGGAAATGCAATTGATGATGATACTAGAGATGCTTTATTATCTGAAAATCAAGAAAAATTTTCTGAATCTTATGATGCATTAAATCTTGCTCATTCAGAACTTGGTTCAAAAAATCAAATGTTTGAAATTTCTCTTGAGAGAGTTACTTCTAAATTAACACAATATACAATATTATCTCAAGAAGTTGGAGCTGCTGATTTAACTAAATTAGCTATTGAATCAGCTGCTTTAGAATTAACATATACATCTTTATATTCTACAATACAAAGAACAAATGAATTATCTTTGACAAACTTTCTTAACTAGTTAGACAAAAATAGTATATGAATTTAAGAAAGTTTTTAAGTAAAGATTTATTCATTGTTGCATTATTTGTAGCAATTTTAACAATTATTATTGTTCCTTTATCAAAGGGAATATTAGATTTTTTTCTAATAATCTCTTTGTCTTTATCATTATTAATTTTACTTATTTCTTTATATATACAAAAACCTGCAGACCTTACTACTTTTCCTACCATTATTTTAATATTAGCGTTATTTAGGCTTTCTTTAAATATTGCAACTACAAGGTCCATTTTAAGCGAAGGGCATAATGGTCCTGATGCAGTTAGTTCCATTATTTCGGCCTTTGGGGATTTTGTTGTTGGTGGAAATATGGTTATTGGTGTTATTATTTTTATTATTCTTGTACTTATTAACTTTATGGTTGTTACAAAAGGTGCTACAAGGGTTGCTGAGGTAACTGCTAGATTTACACTTGATTCTATGCCTGGTAAGCAAATGGCTATTGATGCTGATTTAAATGCAGGATTTATAGATGATAAACAAGCACAGCAAAGAAGAAAAGAGCTAATTTCTGAAGCTAACTTTTATGGAGCTATGGATGGGTCTTCTAAGTTCGTAAAAGGTGATGCTGTTGCTGGTATTATAATTACTTTAGTAAACCTTGTTGGTGGTTTGCTAATTGGATTATTTCAACATGATATGACAGCTGCACAAAGTGGTGAAATTTATACAATTTTAACAATTGGTGATGGATTAGTTGCTCAAATTCCTGCACTTATTCTTTCAACTGCAACAGCTATTATTATTACTCGTTCAAATATGGATGAAGATAAGTTTGCAAATCAATCAATTAATCAATTAATCAAAGATAGTAAGTCTTTAATTTTAGTTGGTATTGGAATGGTTTTATTCTCATTAATACCTGGTTTCCCTTCTGGGATTTTGATTGTTATGGGATTATTATTAGTATTCATTGGGTACACAATTGATATGATAAATAATGAAAAAGATAATGCTGTAACTAGATTTTTCAAACCTGAAAATGCAAAAGCAAAAGTTGATGATAATATTGATGTACTGAAAGATAGAAAGAAAAAAGCTGCTGTTCCTAATGAAGAGCAAACTATTGAAACAATAATGAAACTTGAAGTTTTAGAATTAAAACTTGGAATTAGGCTTTTACAATTAGTTCAAGGTAACTCAGAATTATTAGATAAAATTAAAGCAATTAGAAAAACAATTGCTACTGAGTTAGGTTTTGTAATTCCACAAATTAGAATTTCAGATGATGCAACACTAGCACCAAATGAATATAGATTATTCTTAAAAAGAATACCACTTGTAAGTGGAAAAGTTGAAATAGAAAAGCTTCTTGCAATGGGTGGTTTAGGAAATGAAAAATTACAAGGTTTAAAGGTAAAAGAACCTGTATTTAATTTAGAAGCCACATGGATTAGTCCTAGTTTAAAAGAAGAAGCTTTAATGAAAGGTTTCACAGTTGTTGATGCACCTACAATTATTTCAACGCATATTTCTGAAATAATTAAAAAACATGCTGAAGATATTATTACAAGACAAGATATTGTTAATATTATAGATGGACTTAAAAAAGACTTCCCTATAGTAATAGAAGAAGCTATGAAAGTTACTTCTTATGGTGCTTTATTAAAAGTTTGTAAAGACTTATTACATGAGAAAATTCCAATTGTTGATATGCTTACAATTGTTGAAGCAATTGCTGATATCGCAGAATTTACAAAAGCACCAGATGTATTACTAGAACATGTAAGATCAAAACTGTTTAGATTAATTACAGATAAGTTTAAAGATGCTGATGGAGTTTTACATATTATTACTATAAAACCAGAACTTGAACAGCAATTTATTGGTAAATTACAAGAACAACATGGAGTTTCACAACTTTTACTTTCAATTGCTGAAATTAATAATCTTGTTACTAAAACAAAAGAACTAGTAGACCAAATTGAAGTAAAAGGTTTCTCAAAAGTTACTATGGTTGTAGATCCAGTATTAAGAAAAAGAATTTCCGAAATATATGAAAAATTTGGCTTACAAATTACAGTATTATCTCATGCTGAACTTGATTCAAAAGCTAACTTTGCAATTGAAGGAACACTAGACTTTTAGCCATGTTAATAATTAGATTTTTATTTTTATCATCAATATTTATCATTTCACTGTTTTCTAATGTTGAGTTAAATTTGCCAAAAGAAGTAATAAAAGGTGAGCCTTTAGTCTTTTCATTAACAATAAGTGCAAATGATATAAAAATGCCAAAACTAGATACTATTAATTCATATAGTGTTCAAGAAATATCTTCATCTACTTCTACGAATATAATTAACAATAAAATTACAAGAAGTATTAGAAAAATATATTCATTATATCCTTCAAAAGATTTTGAATTTCCAAGTTTAAAGTTTATTATTGATGGAAAAGAGTTTTTTACTAAAAGCCAAAAAATCACTTTAAAAAATTCACAAAAAACTGTTTCTCCAATATTTGACTTAAGCCTAAAAGCAAATAATAAAGATTTATATGTAAGTGAAAACTTTGTTTTAACTGTTGTTTTTAAATATAAAAAGAATTCAAATATTGTTGATTTATCTTTTGAAAAGCCAAACTTTGATAATTTTTGGTATAAACAATTACCAAACACAAAACAATATGAAGAGAATGGATTTATTGTTCAAGAATTAAACTTCTTATTATTTCCTTTAAAAGAAGGAATCTTAAAAGTAAATCCTTTAAAAATTAATGCACAAATAATTGATGCAAGTAATTCTTATTCATTATTTTCAAATACTAGCTCAAATATAAAAATATATTCTAATGAATTAGAGTTTAATGTAAAGAAATTACCATCAAATACAAATTTAATTGGTAAGTTTGATATAAAAGCTAGTGTTGATAAAAGTAAAGTAAAACAAGGTGAAGCTATATCATATAAGTTAGTAATTACTGGAAATGGTAATATTGAAGATATTAAAGATATAAAGCTAAATATCAAAAATACTACAATTTATGATAATAAACCCAAAATCAAAGCTAAATATGAAGATGGTAAATACAAAGGCACTTATACAAAAGTTTTTTCAATTATTCCAAATGATTCTATAACAATTCCTAAAATTAAAATAGAATACTTTGATAAAGATTTAGAGCAAGTTATTTCAAAATATAGTGATGAAATAAATATTGTAGTAGAAAAAAATAATGAAATTAAAAAAGTAGAACTATTACAAAAAGCTAAAAAAGAAGTAAAAGAAAAACAAGTAATAAAAATAGTAGAAAAAACTTCACAAAAAGATAGAATAATTTTCTTCACTTTGGGTATTATTGTAGGAATGTTAATACTAGGTTTATATTTCTATGTTATAAATTATAAACGAATAAATAAATCTAATGAAACATCTTTAATAAAAAAAGTAAAAAGTTCAAATACCAAAGATGAATTATTAAAAATATTAGCAGTTTATATAAAGATAAATTCTTCTTTAGATGAGTTAATCTTTAAATTAGAAGAACAAAAAGATATTAAGATAATTAAAAAAGAGATTATCAAAAAATTAAAAGAATTGAAATTATAAGGAAAAAGTACATGAAAATATTTATATTTTGTTTTATATTAGTTAATAGTTTAATTGCAGGTGAATATTATGCAAAATTAGAGCCAATTGAAAGTTACACAGTTAAATCTGCAGTTTCAGGAAAAGTTGTTTTTTCAAATACAAAAATTGAAGGTTCAAAAGCAAATAATTCTGTAATTATAGAAATTGATTCAAAAGTTAATAAGATGGATTTATCTCAATCTAGAAATAAATTAAAATACATAAATGATATGATTGCAATTGAAAATAATAATTATAAAAGATTAAATAAAGTTTCTTCAAAGTCTGCTTTTGAAAAAGATACTCAAAAATTAAAAGTTATAAACTTGAAATCTTCAAAAGCTGATATGACTATACAAATAGAGAATTTAAAAGATACAATTAAAAATAAAAAATTAATTGAAAAGTCAAATTATATTTCAAATATAGCAGTAAAACAAGGTGATTATGTAACTCCTGGAACTTTATTATATGAATCAAAAGATTTATCAAAAGCAAAATTAGAATTTTATGTTCCAATAAATGAAGTTGAAAACTTAAAAGAAAAAGCTATTTATCTTGATGGAAAAAAATCAGATGTAAAAATAAATAAGATTTATACTATTGCAGATTCACAACATATCTCTTCATATAAAATACAATTACTAGTATCTAATGTTGATACTTTTTCAAGGTTAGTAAAAATTGAATTCAAATAAAAAAGTAGCATGTCCATTAGATTGTTATGATGCCTGTCAAGCTGAAATTATTGATGAGAATATCAAAGGTTCAAAAGAACACTTTACCACTAATTCAAAGTTATGTGTTAACTTCGCACAACTATTAAAAGAAGATTATCATCAAAGTCCTAAGTTTAATAATGAAGATATTTCATTAGAAGAATCTCTTGAAGTTTTAAGTGCAAAATTAAAAGATAATGATGCATCTAAAACACTTTTTTATGAAGGAAGTGGTAACTTAGGAAAAATGCAAGCTGCTGTTAAAAACTTTTTCACACAATATGGTTCAACTTTAACAAAAGGAAGTTTGTGTGATGGAGGAGGTGGCTTAGGAATTGAACAAGGAAGAGGAAGTATAGTAAACCCTCCAATTCAAAAGCTTATTGACTCTGATGTGATTGTTGTTTGGGGAAGAAACTTTTCTGTTACTTCATCTCATATGTATAATCTTGTAAAAGATAAAACATTTATAACAATTGATCCAATTAAAACTGATATTGCAAAGAAATCTGATATACATATGCAGATTAATCCAAAAACTGATTACGAGTTAGCACTTTTATTAACTCGTTTTGCAAATATGCAAGATATTGAAGATGAAGAATTCTTAGAAGAACACAGCGAAGGCGCAGAGTGGTTTTTTGATATTACTAGAAATAGACCTGTAGTTTCTTATGAAGCAACAACAGGAGTATCTTTAGCTTTAGTAAACCAGTTTTTTGAATTGATTGAAAACAAAAAAGTATCATTTGTTGTAGGACTTGGAGTTCAAAAGTACTTTGAAGGTGCTCAGATTATGAGATGTATTGACTCACTAGCTGCATACTTAGGTGTTCATAAAAAGCAAGCAGGTGGTGTTTGGTATTTAAGTAACTCTTCACATGGATATGAAAATCAATTTAAAGTTAAAAGCGCTACAAAAAATAAAAAAGTATCAGTTGCACAAGTTGACTTTTCTTCTTATGATTTAGTTTTCATTCAAGGAGCTAATCCTGTTGTTTCTGCACCAAATACTAAAGCTGTAATCGAAGGTTTAAAAAATAGCTTTGTAGTTTGTTTTACAACAACATACAACGATACTTGTGAGTATGCAGATTTAATAATTCCTGCTTCTTCTTTTTTATCAAAAGCTGATGTAAGATTGTCTTATGGACATGAATATAAAGCTATTTCAAATGCTATTGAAAACCCAAAAGAAAACACAATAAGTGAATATAAATTAGCAAGTGTTTTAATTGAAAAATTTGGATTCGAAGCTTTAAAAAGTGAAGAAGAAATCTTAGATTATTATACAAATAAAACTGTTGAATATGAAGAGTTTGAGACTTTTGAATTTATTGAAGAAGTAGATGTTGAGCCTTTATATAAACATAAGAATTCAACAAATTTCTATTTAATAACTGCAAAGAGTAAAAACTCATTGAATTCTCAATTTACAATTGATAATCATGTTTACTTAAATGAATCAAGTGGTTTTAAAAATAATGATGCAGTTAAAATTTCTTCATCTTTTGGAGAAGCTAATTTTACAGTTAAATTAAGTGAAGACATAAAAAGTGAATGTGCATTTTTTTATGCAGGAAATAAAAAAGTAAACTATTTAACACCTAACAAAGAAGATGAAGAATCTTTTTCTGCTATGTTTCAAGAAGTATTAATAGAAATTGAATTATCTAGCACTCTTTAGGGAACATAAAATAATAAGAGATTTATCTCTTGTTCAATTTATAGCATATTTTGGAGCATGGTTTTCAAATGTTGCTATTTATACAATGCTTGTTAACTTTGGTTCATCTGAATTAGCAATTGCAACAGTTACAGCTATGCACTTTTTACCTGCTGTTTTAATCGCACCTTTTTCAGGTGCAATTATAGATAGATTTAAAATAAAACCTTTAATGCTTTCTTTACTTGCAATAGAGTTTATTATGACATTGCTATTTTTAACAATAGAAAATCAAAGTCAAATATGGCTTTTAATGATTTTTATATTTATTAGAATGTCTGCTGCTTCAATTTTTTTCTCAACTGAAATGTCCCTGCTCGCAAAACTTTTAAAAGGTGAAGCCTTACAAAAAGCAAATGAAATACACTCAATTATTTGGTCTTTTTGTTATGCAGCTGGAATGGCAGTTTCTGCTTTAATTGTAAATTATATTGGAATTAAAGCTGCTTTTATTGTTGATTCACTATTTTTTGTAGCTGCTTTTTTTGTTTTTGTAAGAATTGATTTTGTTGTAAAGGCAAGTGTTGTACAAGATAAAATATTTACATTAATAAAAGATGGATTTATTTATATAAAAGAAAATAAAATCATAATGCACTTAATCCTTTTACATGCTAGTGTAGGTTTAACATCTTTTGATACCTTGATTACTTTACTTGCAAAAAGCGAGTATAAATATGTTATTTCAGTTCCTCTTGCAATTGGTATATCAAATGCAACTAGAGCTGTTGCTTTGATGATTGGACCTATATTTATTTCAAAATATGTTAATAAAGATAATTTACATTATTTATTAATTTTTCAAGGAATTACAATAATTATCTGGGGATTAACACAGTTTAATTTTTATATCTCACTTATTTCAATGTTTTTCGTAGGATTATTTACAACTGTTCTTTGGTCACTAACTTATGCATTACTACAAGACAAATGTGAGGAAAAATATTTAGGTAGAGTAATATCATATAATGACATGTTTTTCATGATTTCATGCATTATAACTACACTATTTATTGGATTAATGGCAAGTTTAACTTCGCTTGCTATAATTACTGTCTTATTAGGCTTTGCATTTATTATATTTGCCTATTACTATACTAGGATTTTAAAATGGATATAAACGAAAAAATATTATTGTTAGCAATATTAAAGAAAAAAGATGATGAAACACTTATGGATATTGTAGTAACTCTAGAAAATACGCAACTATTTTCACTTAAAGAAGGAAAAAAACTTTTAAAAAAGTTAAAGACTGAAGAATATATCACAGATGGTCTACTCACATTAAAAGGCAATCTTATTGCTAAAGAAGTTGAAGCTGAATTTAAAATATAAATGTTTAAAGAAGAAAACTTATCAAAAACAATAATTGTTGTTCCGATATTATTTATAATACTAACAGCATCAATTATTACATTTATACATATAAAACAAGCAGATAGCAAATTTAAAAATGACTCAAAAAAATTAGAAAAAACTTTTTTAAATGAAGAAAAAGAACGTTTAGTAACTATTCTAGATTCAATAAATTCATATGTTAAATATAAAAAATTAACTTCATTAAATATATTAAAAGATAAAGTAAAAGATAAAATAGATTTTGCAAATACAATACTTACTGAATCATATAATAACTCAATAGGAATTGAATCCTCAGAAGCAATTCAAATAAATATATTATCATCTCTTAGTCAATTAAATTCGAAAGATAAGGGAAAGTATTTTTTATATGGATATTCAAAAAATCGTAATTCTTTTAATTCAAAAAATATATCTTTAAAAGATAATATAAATAAAGATTTTCATGTTCAAATAGATGAAGTATTACATAAGAAGAATACAAGTTTTATTTTTAATAAAGAGACTGTATTAAGAGATAAAAAGCTTGTAGAATTAAATAAAATTTCATATTTAAAGAAGTTTGAATCTTTAAATTTAGTATTAGGATATTCTGAGTATTTAGAAGATTTTGAAGTTGATACTAAAAAAGAAATTTTGAAGAGATTAAACTTGATGAAACTACAAAAAAATAGTTTTATTTTTACACTTGATGATAAACTAAATGTGATACAAGACACTTCAAATAATTTTAAAAATATTTCTTATGAAACTATTCAAACAAATAAAAATATGATTTCATCATTATTTGATTATGCAAAATTATCTAAAATTGATTTAATAGAAGATGAGTATAAATATTTCTGGAATAAAATTGATAAGAATAATTACACTCTTGATGTCTTTAGTTATATAGATACTTGGGATTGGTTAATTGGTATTAATATTAATATTAAAAATATCGATAAAAGTATAGAAGGGATTATTGGAATAAATGAATCAAAAAGAAATGAAATTATTGAATATTCAATAAAAACTGCATTAATTTTTATTTTTATTTCAAGTTTTCTATCATATTTTATTTCTATTAAAATTACTAATATGTTAAATCAATACAAAGAAAGTATTGAAAACCAAAAAAGTGCACTTAGAAATATCAATGCAACCCTTGAAGTAAAAGTAGAGGAAAAAACAAAAGAATTAGAAGTATTAAATAATAAATTAAAACAAAAATTTGACTCAGAAGTTCAAAAAAACAGACATAAAGATGAATTATTACAAGTACAATCTAAGATAGCTTCAATGGGAGAAATGATAGGTAATATTGCACATCAATGGAGACAACCTTTAAGTACAATTTCTACAATAGCTAGTGGTAACTGTGTTAAGATTGATTTTGACTTTATAAATAACAATGATATGAAAAATGATTTTACTAAAATTGTAGAATGCACAAAACACTTATCAGATACAATTGAAGATTTTAGAAACTTTTTTATGGAAAATAAAAAGATAGAAGAGTTTGATTTACGAGAACTAATTGACAAAAATTTAATCTTAGTTGGTTCTACTTTACAAAATAACTATATAAAAGTTATACAGAATTTTTCTTCTGTTAAAATTTATGGTGTTAAAAATGAACTTTTACAAGCTACAATAAATATAATAAATAATGCAAAAGATATTTTATTATTAAAAGAGGAAAAACAAAGATACATTATTATAGATATTTTCCAAGATGAAAAGAATGCTTATTTAATTATAAAAGATAGTGGTGGAGGGATTCCTAAATCTATTGAAAATAAAATTTTTGAACCATACTTTTCAACAAAGGATCAAAGTATTGGCACTGGAATTGGTCTTCATATGACAAAAGAAATTATTAATAATAGTATGAAGGGTGAGATTTTTGTATCAAATGAGAAATTTTACATTGAAAATAAAACTCATTTTGGTGCATGTTTCAAACTAGTTTTTCCTCTGGTTTTTCCCTCAAACTAACTTTTAGAAACATAAATTAAATTTATATAATAAATGATTTTTTATTCTTTTATAAGTGTATAAATTTTGCTATAATTTTGCTATATTTTAAAGATAAAGTAAGGAACATTAATGATTTTAGACTATAAAGATATTAACGATTTAAACAGATATAAAATAATGTCAGATACAGTAATTCCAAGACCAATAGCTTGGATTGTTACAGAAGATGAGGGTGTATTAAATGCAGCCCCTTTTTCTTATTTTATTCCAATTTCTACTAATCCTGCATTAGTAATTGTAGCAATTGGCGAAAAAGAAGATGGAGTTCCAAAAGATACACTAGCAAATATTTTAAAGCATAAGAAAGCTACTATTTGTTTTGTTAATAAAGATAATGCAAACCAAGTTAAAAAATGTGCAATACCACTTCCAAAAGAAGATAGTGAGATTCAAAAATTTGAAATTGATGTTAACGAAGTTATGGAAAGTTTTCCTCCAATGATAAGCTCTTCTCAAAGTGCATTACTATGTGAATATTATTCTACAGTTGATATTCCAGGTGTTACAACGCCAATTATATTAGAGATTAAACATCAATATTTGGAAGAGGGAAGATTAGATGAAAAGTCACATGTAAATGTTGAAAATATTGGTAGATGTGGAGCTACATTTAAAGCTTTAGTAGATTTAGATTAAAAAATTAAAAGGTTTAGACCTTTTAATTTTAATTTTTATTATACTTCAGTGTTTCCACAGTGAGCACATTTTTTAGCAGCAATTGGAATATCCATTGCACACTCACTACATGTTTTTGTAGTTGGTTCTTCTACAACTTCCTCTTCTTTTTTCTTCATTTTATTGTAAGTTTTAATAAACATAAACATCACAAATCCTAAGATTACAAAAGAAATTGTGTCATTCATAAATAAACCAATTTTAATAGCAGGTGCTCCTGCTTCTGTTAATTTAGCCATTGTTTCATAAGTTTTACCATCAAGTGCAATAAATAATTGAGAGAAGTCTACATTTCCAAGTAACATTCCAACAGGTGGCATAATAACATTTGCAACAAGTGATTTAATTAATGTAGCAAAAGCTGCTCCAAAAATAAATCCAACAGCCATATCAACCATATTCCCTTTAATTAGAAATTCTTTGAATTCTTTTAACATATAAGTTCCTTAAACATAATTTTTGTGATTATATTTAAAAAGTCTTATAATAAGATTAATATTAAATATATTTTTTTATTTATTCTAATATTTGATGAAGTTTAGAACATTTACTTAAGAAAGTATCCATTCCACACATATCATTGTACATATCATCAAATGAATGGAAATGTGCGTCATAAATATATACAAAGATCTCATCGCCTTTTTGTAAGAAGTGATTCTTTCCGAACTCAGCATAAGCTGTAGCTCCTGCTGCTATTAAAATACCTTTTGAATCTTTTGCATATTTAGTAAATTGTGTTAATTCTTCTAAAGGACCACAATCTTCTTGAGAATTTAGTTTTTCTATCATCCACTCTTTTAATTGCCCAAAAAAGTATGAATATGATTTTACAGAAGATGTTGTTCCATAATCATGAACTATACCGTCTCTTTTAACAAATGAGGCAATATGATATCTTTTTAAAATACCTTCTTCCGTGAAGTTATCAATCTCTATAACTTCTTGAGAGATACCTTTAGTATTTGTTCCCCAATTCTTTTTTGTACTTAGTTTATTTCCATCTTGGAATCTAAGTGAACAGTCGTTAAAGGCTGAAAAATATTTAGGAGTGATATCTACTATCTTATCATTTTCATATACAAAGTCACATATTAAAGCAACTTCAGCTTCAACTTGCATATTATCAGCTTCTCTTCCATGTGTCTTTATAATTTCGTCACATATTGGATATGTTCCTAAAAAAGAATCATGTCCTTTTATATAAAAAGGAAACATTCCTTTAGGGGCATCTTTTTCGTCTGTTTTAATTTGTGCAAACTCATCAGCTTCTCCAGCTTCACCTAAATGATTAGCAAAGTTTCCTGCAACTCCAAAACATAAATAGTCTTTTAAATCTTCTAATAACATTTATAATTTTCCTGTATTATTATTTATAATGAAATATAACATTAATCATTTTTTCTTAACGTCAAAAATGAAACATAGTTTTTTACTCTAAGGAGTATTTTATAGTAAGTAATTTAGTAGAGATTAGTTTTTTCAAGGGTAATAAATATAAAGACGTAGCGTCTTTATATTTTATTGTATTAAATTGTTCTCCATTTAGCAGGACCAGTAGTGTGTATAGAAACACCCTCTGTATCAACAGCAACAGTAACAGGCATATCAACTACATCAAACTCATAAATAGCTTCCATTCCCATCTCTTCAAATGCAAGAACTTTTGCATCTTTAATTGATTGAGAAATTAAATAAGCAGCTCCTCCTGTTGCAATTAAATACATAGATTTGTATTCTTTAATTAAATCAATAGTTGGTTGCTTTCTCTCAGCTTTACCAATCATACCCATGATTCCAATTTCCATCATGTCTTTAGTAAATTTATCCATTCTAGTAGATGTTGTTGGTCCCGCAGGTCCTACTTTTTCATCTCTAACAGGATCAACTGGTCCAACATAGTAAATAAATCTATCTTTTAAATCTACTCCATTTGGAAGTGGCTTACCAGCATTTTTGTACTCAACAATTTTTTTGTGAGCAGCATCTCTTGCTGTTAAAATTTTTCCTGTTAATAATAAAGTATCTCCTGATTTAAATTGAGATAAGTTCTCTTTTGTTAAATCTTCAATATTTACTTTTTTAATAGAATCTAATGGTAATTCAATATCTGGCCATATACTTAAATCTGGTTTAGCAAATTTAGCAGCACCTTCTCCACCTTTTAATTTAAAGTGAATATGTCTAGTCGCTGCACAATTTGGAATCATAGCAACAGGTAAAGATGCAGCATGACAAGGGTAATCTAAAATCTTAACATCAACAACTGTTGTTAAACCACCAAGACCTTGTGCTCCAATACCAATTTTATTAATATCAGTATAAAGTCTTAATCTTAACTCTTCTAATGCATTTTGTGGACCTCTTGCTTTGAGTTCATGAATATCAACATGACCCATTAAAGATTCTTTTGCAAGAAGCATTGATTTTTCTGGGTTTCCACCAATACCAATACCTAAAATTCCTGGAGGACACCAACCTGCACCCATTTCTCTTACATTTGCCATAACCCAATCATAAACACTATCAGATGGGTTTAATACTGCAAATTTAGATTTATTTTCAGAACCACCACCTTTAGCAGCAACAGTAATATCTATTTCATCAGAGTTATCAACACTTACATGTATAACAGCTGGTGTATTATCTTTAGTATTAGTTCTATCACCTGCTGGATCAGAAACTACAGAGTATCTTAATGTATTATCAGGATTAGTATAACCTTTTGCAACACCTTCATTTAATACATCTACTAGTTCTTTAGTGATTTCTAAGTCAGCTTTTAATCCAACTCTTACAAAAATATTAACACTTCCTGTATCTTGACATAAAGGTCTATGACCTAAAGCACACATTTTAGAGTTAATTAAAATTTGTCCTAGTGCATTTTTAGCAGCTTCAGATTGTTCGTTTTCATAAGCTTCAACTATAGATTTTACAAAATCTTCTGGGTGAAAATATGAAATATATTGACATGCATCAGCAATACTATCTATAATATCTTGTTCTTTTATTGCGCTCATTGTTTTCCTTTTTGCTTTTGAAATTTTATTATTATACCAATGCGCTAATGAAAAAATTCTTTTTTATTAGTTTACATTTAGTTTATTTTTAAAAGTGTTGTGTTTTAACACCTTCTTGATATAGTTTTAAGAAATTTGAATTATTGATTATGAATAGGTTAAATAGGTCAACTTAAGACCTAAAGTCTTAAGTTGTATAAAGATTAAGAGAAGAATCTGTCTTGAACTCTATCTTGTAATTTTGTTCCAGAGAAGTTTGCTCTTTGAACTAATTCCCAGAAATATCTGTAAGTTGCTCTATCGTGTAACTCACCGTCATACTGGATTGGTCCCCACTCAGCATCTTGTGCAGCAATTAAAATATTTTGCGCAGCTTCTAATTCTGTAAAGTCTGGTTTCATTGCATCAACAATTGCTTGAACTTGTGTTGGATAAATTGACCACATTCTTAAGAATCCGAACTCATTTCTTGCTTTTTCAGCATCTTTATAAGTTTGGTATGGGTTTTTTAAATCAAGTGTAACATTGTGACAAGGAATAATGTGGTTTTGTAAAGCAGCTTGAACAACTTTTGCTTTAGCAGCACCAATTAATCTATGATCAAATTGACCAGGGCTTCTCATATTTGAAGCTGGAATTGCACCTTGGTAACCAGAAACAAAGTCCATTAATCCAAAGTCTAAAACTTGTACCCATGGTAAAGTTGCAGTTTTTTCTACATCTTGTAATGCACCATGTGTTTCAATTAAAACGTGAATTGGAATCTCTCTAGAAATTCCAGCTTTTTTAGCTGCTTCTTGAATATACTCAACTTGAGTTTTAGCATCTTCATATGAAGTTGATTTTGGGATAGTAATGTATGCTAATTTTTCACCAGCACCAGGTACTAAAATATCAATATCTTGTCTCCAATCTGGATGATCAAAATCATGAATTCTAGTACCAGCCATTGCATATGGGTTAGCATCAGAGTTAACTACTCTAACAATCATTTCTGCATGCTCAACTTCTTTACCAGTTTCAGCTCCATCTTCACAATCACAAGTAATATCAAAAACAGGTCCAAGTTTCTTTTGCATCTCAAAACCTTTTAAGATTAGCTTTTCGCTACCAGCAAAGTGCTCACAAGATGGGATAATTGGTAAATTGTCTCCAGAACCGAATAGTGCTTCATTAGGGTGTGTCATATTATTTTCCTTTTATTAAATTTAATTTTTTCATTCTTTGTCTTCTTTTTATCATAGGAAGTAAATTCCTATTAAAAGAAGCAAAATCCTAAAGAAGGCAATGAATTGCCTTTTATCTTATTATTTAGCTGTTTTCTTTTTAGGGATAACAACTGTGTAATCTAAATCAAGTACTACATTTTTTAAGTACTTTCCATCTTCACCTTTTGGATTTTCAATTTCCGAAGATTTTTGGTTTGTAACTGCAATCGTTCTTAATCTTAATAATCCTAAGTCTTCTCTTTTATGGTCAATTGTTTCTAAAACTTCTGTATAAGCATAAATTGTATCTCCTGCATAAGTAGGATTTGCATGTGCTCCAGAGTTTATAGAATAAATATTTTGCGCATTTTGTAAACCATTAAATGATAATGTTCTTGCCATTGAAATAACAATTCCACCATACATTAATCTTTGACCCATTGGTGAACTTTTCATCATATGGTCATTGAAGTGAACTTTTGCATTATTTTGGTACAACTTAGTTGCTAGTGTATGATCACTATTATCAACTGTAATACCATCTGGATGATTTAATCTTTCACCTGCTTCATAGTCTTCAAAGAAGAATTTTCCGCCAGTAGAATCAGTGTCTACACACTTGATTTCTGGAAGATTAATTTTATCTAAAATAGGAGTAGTTTTTGCAAAAGTTGGAACTTCATTAATACCTGATGAAGTTTCCTTATCTTTTTTATGAACCATAACCCATCTTTTGAAGTTTAATACTTCATCACCATTTTGGTTTACACCAATTGAGTGAACATAAACAACTCCAGATTTTCCATTTGAGTTTTCTTTTAATCCAATAACATCAGATGTCATCGAAACTGTATCTCCAATATAAACAGGATTAGGGAAGGCAATTTCTGCATAACCTAAATTTGCAATAGCATTTAAAGATACATCTTGAACAGATTTTCCAAATGTTAAATGGAACATTAAAGTATCATCAATAGGTCTTTTATCATAACCCATTTGCTTTGCTACTTCATTTGATGAATGTAATGCAAATCTAGAACCCGTAAATGCTATGTATAAAGATACGTCACCTTCACTAATTGTTCTAGGAAGGGGATGAATTATTTTTTGACCAATAGAGAAATCTTCAAAGAAATTTCCCATATTGATTTTATTGTTAATTTTAGACAATTATTTCTCCTTATTTATTAAATAGGTTTTGACCTAATGATTTATATGTTTCATATAATGTAATCATTTTCTTAGCCCATTTAATTCTAGAACCATCAACTAATCTATCATTATGATAAATTACTTCTTTACCTTCTTTTTTAGCTGCGTCATATTTATTAATCATAACTTCATAATCTTCAACTTCAGTTTGTTTTGGAGTAAAGATATCATTTATGTATTCAATTTGAATTGGATGGATTAAAGACTTACCATCAAATCCTAAGTTAAATGCATCTTTTGTTGAATCTTCACAAGCAAATTCATCATGAACATCAAAATGAGGTCCATCAATAACAGTTTGACCATATGCTTTTGCAGCAAGTGCAATTTGTGATAAATAGTTAAACATTGCTTTTGAACCTTTTTTGATATCAATTTGAAGTCTATTAGCAAGTTTATTAGAACCAACAACTACAACTTCAACTCTAGGTGATGCTGCACAAATTTGTTGGATATTTAAAACTGATAATGGAGTTTCAATCATAATCATTAAAGATAAATCTGGATTAACTTCTTCAATTAGTTTAACAGCTTCTAAAACTTGTTCAGCTGTTTCAATTTTTGAGAATAATAAACCATCGATTTCAATTTCTTTTGCTAAAGCTAAATCTTTTGCAATATCTTCACTTCCTAAGTTGTTAATTCTTAGAATTCTTTCAGACTCACCAAATTTTGAACCACTTTCTTTATAAACTGATTTAATTGTATCTCTAGCTGGTTCTCTTTGCTCAGATAAAATTGCTTCTAAATCAAAGATTACAGAATCAGCTAATACTGTTTTTGCTTTTTCAACATTATGTTTGTTGTAAGCAGGAACAAATAACATTGATCTTCTTGCTTTGTATTCTTTAATCTCTTCACCTGTTTCTTTTGCATGATAAACATCATGTAAATTTTTAACAAGTTGCTTTCTTAATACTTTTCCATTTTTAGTTCTTGGATAATCTTTCATTCCAAAAATTGTTTTAGGAGCTTTGTATTTAGCAAGATTTGCTTGTGAGAATGCTAATACTTCTGCTTCTTGTTCTGCTGTTAATTCTTCATGTCCAATTACAGCAATTGCTACAATTACTTTATCTTTTCCAATTTCTAAACCAAAAGCAACACAATCAGCTACTAAATCATGAGTTTTTACAACTCTTTCAATTTCGTGTGGAGATACTCTAAATCCAAATGTATTAATAATATCATCTTTTCTACCAATAAACCAGATGTAACCATCTTCATCTCTTTTAGCGTAATCACCTGTAAAGAAGTAACCATTATGCTTAGCTTTTCTAGTCTCTTCTTCTAATTGCCAGTACTCTAAGAATAAACCTGGATCATCTTCACCAATAGAAATCATACCTTCTTCACCATCTGGAACTTCTTCTAGTGTATCAGGGTCAAGTAATTTTACAGTATGTCCTGGTTGTACAAATCCTGCAGAACCAGGTCTAATTGGATTGTTTTTTGAATGTGAAATATAGTAAGAACACTCACTCATTCCAATTGCTTCAAAAATATCTTGCTTGAATCTATCTCTCCATAAACCAATCATTTCATCAGATAAATGCTCACCAGCAGACATACAATATCTTAAAGATGGACAATCAGCCGCTGTAAATTCAGTTTTTTGAATAATTTGTCTATAAATTGTAGGTACTCCAATAAAGATAGTACATTTATGTTTTTTAATTAATTCAATCCAAGTTCCAGCATCATTACCACCTTCGTAAGCAATAACTGTATGACCATTAAATAATGGATCCATAAGTGCAGAACCTAAAACATAAGTCCAGTTAAATTTACCAGAGTGCATGATTCTGTCATTTTCTTTAAAATCAAACCAGTATTCAGTAGCAGGAGTTCTTCCTACAAGTGATCTATGTGAGTGTAATACACCTTTTGGATAACCAGTTGTTCCTGAAGTATATACTAAATAAGCAGGCTCACCTGATTTTGATTTATAGTGATTTGCTTTTTTATCTGCAGTTTTTAAAATCTCAGAAAAAGAGTAAACATTCATTCCCTTAGGAATATTTAAACCTTCAGTTGAATCAACACCTGCAACGATAATTGTTTTTAAGTTATCAAGGTTTTCTAAGTAAGGTAATAAATTATCATACATTGTTGCAGATAATACAATAGCACTTGCTTGTGAATCTTCTGCTAAATATTTAACTTCAGAACCTGATAAAAGTGTTGAAGTTGGTACTGCAATAATACCTGCTTTAATAGCTCCAAAAAATGAAATAGGGTAAGCAAGTGAGTTTTTTAAACAAACTAAAACTCTATCTCTAGGCTCAAATCCTAATCCAGTTAAGAAGTTACAAATTTGATCTGATTTAGTAGCTAAATCTTTATATGTTATTTCATCAGTACCAAGCTTATCATCTTCAATAATCATAGCAGTACTATTTTCTTTAGCTGTTCCTACATGTTTAGATGTACAAGCAACTCCAATATTTAAGTATTCTGGTACTTCAATTGTTACATTTGAACTCATTATTATAACTCCTTATTAAATTTGACCGTAAGGCCAGTTTTCTTTAAATGTATGTATAGGCATTCTATTTAATACCGATAATGCAAATATCTCATCTTCTTTATTTAAACTTCTAAGTGCGTATGCTCTTAAAATATTTTGTAAAGCCTTACCAAACATTGGTGGATCTAACATTTCACCTTTATATCTTATTGCTCCACTTAATAAAGCATCAGTCTCAATTGCTAGTTTTAATACAGTAATATCATGCTCAAGCTCTTTTGGGCTTGGTGTAAATGCAACTTTACAAACATTAATATGATTTGGTGTAATAACTTGTTTACCAGTTAATCCCATTGCATTTTCTCTTTGTGCATGTGCATAAACATGTCTAGATGCATCATCACCATGTAAATCTAACCATCTTCTAATATCTTTTTTCTCAACACAGTGATCAGGTAGTGAGTGTGGTGTAAGCATAACTTCAACTCCACCAATAACTCCAGCACCTTTAACTCTAGCTTCCATTGTAAGCATATTAAAGAATGTTTCTAACTCATTAATCCAACCTTCTGGTGTGATTTTATAAGCCATTGCTTTAGAGAAATCGTGAATACCAAAAACAACATGTTTAACTGTTGAGTGATCCATTAATCTATCAGCAATTTGAAGTGACTTTGGATGCTCAATAATTGGTTGAATTGTTAAATTACTTCCAATAGATACTAACCAAGAAGATAAATCTCTAATTTCAGCAGATCCATAAACTTCTCCAGCTTTTGCTAATACAATTACATCAATATATTGATGAATTTGTTTTAACATTTTTAAATCTTCTTCATACTCATCTGTTCTAAATGGGTTAATTCTAACAGCTATTTGGAAATTTCTTTCAGGGAACTTTGGAAGTTCTTGAATTAATAATTCTCTTGACATAGCTTTTTGTCTACAACCATCTTCTAAATCGAATAATACAGTATGTGCTTTTGTTTTATAAGCATGTTTTTGTAATCTTAATTTAGCTTGCTCCATACTTTCATATGTACCATCAAGTGGGTTGAATTTAATTGGTGGGTAATAAATCTGAATACCAGGCCAGTATCCACCTAAAACTGGTGTCAAATCATCGTTTGCTGTTAATTTTGATAAATCTATTGCAGAAGTCATTTTTTATCTACCTTTCTTTGTATGTTGAATTTTCTTTTCTTACTGTTTTTAACTCTATTAGTATATAGAATAAAACTGATGTGAAAGTTATACATTATTTAAAATGAATTGTTTTTATGTAAAAAAAAATAGTGTTTTTACTTAAGTTTAAATTCAAAAAACTAGAACAAATACCATGACTAAGGGAAAGAAAACTTAAAGAGAAGGGAAAAATATGCAAAAACACTAGGAAAAGTGATGTAAATTTAAGAATAATAAAGAATAAAATATTGCAAATTTACAAATTCTTTTGCAAATTTACAATATTTCTATAAATCATCTAAAAATTGAAGTGTTTTAAAATGGTCTTTTAAAAATGGTTGGGAAACTTTTTTGAAGCTATCTTTATCTTGATATAAATTAATAAAAAATTCAAAATCAATATTTCTATTTTTAAGTGCTTCAATTGAAAGTAGGGTATCATTTATACATCCAAGTTTAGAAGGTGTAATTAAAATCGTTTGACTCTCAAACTCTTTTATTAAATCAATAATAAATAAATTAGCTTCAAGTGGAACCATTAATCCTCCCGCACCTTCAATAATAAGTACATCACACATTGATTGTAAATAAGCTTTCTTTTGTTTTAATACTTCTAAAGATATTCTTGTATCTTCTTTTGCAACATAAGGTGCTGCTGGGAGTTTAAATTGATAAGGTACTACATCGTTTATATTGGCTTTAAAATCTTTGTTTAGCTCTTTTGTTAGATTTAACATCTTTGAACCATCTATTGGTTGTGTGATAACACCTGTTTCACAAGGTTTGAAGTAACCTACTTTTAAGCCTTTTCTTGAAAAGTATCTTAAAAACTTTTCACTTGCATAAGTTTTTCCTACATCTGTATTTGTAGCAGTAATGAAAATGGATTTATTTTTATAGTAGTTAATGTCTTTATTCATATAATTTCTTTTTTGGTATAATATTTTTTTAAAAATTAGAATGGTATTTTATCATAAAAAAGGTTTGAAGTGAGTAACGAGATTGAAATAGAATTAGAAGATGATTTAGATTTACAAGAACCAAAAAAATATAAAGTTTTTTTATTAAATGACGATTATTCAACAATGGATTTTGTTATTGATGTATTAGTAAAAGTATTTAGAAAAAGTTTAGATGAATCATCAAATATTATGTTAAACATACATAATAATGGACGTGAAGTATGTGGAGTTTATACACATGAAATAGCTGCTACTAAAGTAGGGCAAGTTAAAACAATGGCAAGAGAAAAAGGTTTTCCTTTAAAAGCTGTCATGGAAGAAGAATAAAATGATAAGTAAAGAATTAAGAAGTATTTTTTCACAAGCAGTTAGTTATGCAAAAACTAGTAATCATGAATATTTAACTATTGAACATATTTTTTTAATGTTATTACATGATGAATCAATTGAGAATTTGTTTATAGATTTAGGTGTTGATAATAATAAATTATTTGAAGATACAAAAAAATATATAGAAGAAAATACACCTAAGTTACCAGAAGGAATTGATGATGAACCAATTGAAACAATTTCTTTAACTTCCACAATTGAATATATGGTTGCACATACACAAACAAGTGGTAGAGGAAATGCAAATGTAGAAGATATGTTTGTTGCAATTTTAAAAGATGAAAAGTCTTATGCTTTATATTTATTAAAATCTTTAGGAATTGAAAGAATTGATATTTTAGAAGAGATATCTCATAAAGAAGTTGATGAAACATCACAGCAAGAAGAGGGTGAAGAAAAATCTAATAAAGTTTTAGATAAAAATTCTTCTGAACTTGTAAGTGTTGCAAAAAAAGGTGAAATTGATCCTGTAATTGGAAGAGAAAAAGAAATTTCAAGAGTAATTGAGATTTTAAGTAGAAGAAAAAAGAATAATCCAATTTTAGTAGGAGAACCAGGAGTTGGTAAAACTGCAATTGCTGAAGGATTAGCCTTAGAAATTGCTCAAGAAAATGTTCCTGAATTTTTACATGATGCAAAAGTTTTTTCACTTGACATGGGTTCTATGATTGCAGGAACAAAATATAGAGGTGATTTTGAGAAAAAATTAAAATCACTTTTACAAGAAGTAGTAAAAGTTCCAAATGCCATTTTATTTATTGATGAAATTCATACAATTGTAGGAGCAGGAAGTGTTGGTGGTTCAGCAATGGATGCTTCAAATATTTTAAAACCAATGCTTTCAAATGGAAAACTAAGATGTATAGGTGCAACTACATTTGCAGAGTATAGAAATGATTTTTCAAAAGATAAAGCACTTTCTAGAAGATTTGCAAAAGTTGATGTGGAAGAACCTTCAATTGAAGATTCAATATTAATTTTAGAAGGTTTAAAATCAAAATATGAAGAGTTCCATGGAATTAAATATTCAAAAACTGCAATTAGAAGCGCAGTTGAGTTAAGTAAAAAATATATTACTGATAGATTCCTACCTGATTGTGCAATTGATGTTATTGATGAGGTTGGAGCTTCGAAGAAGATTTCTTTAGTATCTACACTTAAAACAAAATCAAAGAAGAATGTAACTATTTCTCAAGTTGATGTTGAAAATACAATTGCAAAAATGGCACATATTCCTGCTAAATCTGCTACAAAATCTGATTTGACTTTATTAAAGTCTTTAGAAAAGAATATGCAAAAAAGAGTTTATGGTCAAGATAAAGCAATTACAACAATTGTTCAATCAATTAAAAGAAATAAAGCAGGATTAGGTCTTGATAAAAAACCAATTGGCTCTTTTCTTTTTACAGGACCTACAGGTGTTGGTAAAACTGAAGTTGCAAAAGAATTATCATTACAATTAGGTATTCACTTTGAAAGATTTGATATGAGTGAATACATGGAAGCTCATACAATTTCAAGACTAATTGGAGCTCCTGCTGGTTATGTTGGTTTTGAGCAAGGTGGATTATTAACAGAAGCTATTAGAAAGCATCCTCATACAGTATTACTTCTTGATGAAATTGAAAAAGCACATCCTGATTTAATGTCAGTTTTATTACAAGTTATGGATAATGCCGAACTTACAGATAATGCAGGAAATAAAGCTGATTTCCAAAATGTAATACTAGTAATGACTTCAAATTTAGGAGCAACAGAAGCAAATGTTATGGGATTTGCTAAAAATGATAACTTAAATGAAAACAAAGCTATTAGTAAATTCTTTGCACCTGAGTTTAGAAATAGACTTGATAGTGTTGTTTCATTTGATAGTTTATCAATCGATGTTGTAAGTAAAGTTGTTGCTAAATTTATTACTGATTTAGAAGAACAATTAAGCGATAAGCATATCAAAATTAATATTACTAGCAAAGCTAAAAAAGAACTTGCAAGTATTGGTTATGACAAAGCTATGGGTGCAAGACCACTTAATAGAGTTATTTCTGATAAAATCAAAGATGTGTTAACAGATGAGATTTTATTTGGAAAACTTAAAAAAGGTGGAATTGTAAATATTGATTACAAAGATGAATTTGTATTTGAATATCTTGTGTAAAACACATTTTTTATACAATTTTAATTTATTATTATTCATATTTAATTACTTCTTTAAGATAAAGAAAGTAAAATTCAAAATTATTTTAAAAGGATCGAAGCAAATGAAAAAAATTTTAATTAGTTCTGCTGTAGCAGTATTATTATTAACAGGGTGTGGTGAAGATAAAAAGGTTACTACAGAAGTAGCAAAAGCAACTGAATCTGCAACTAGTACTGTTAGTGAAGCAGCAAAAGAAGTTAAAGAAACTGTTACTAAAGCAGCAACTGAATTAAAAACTACAGTTACAGATGCAACAACTAAAGTTGTTGATAATACTACTGCTGTAGTTAAAGAAACAACACAAAATGTTGTAGATACTGCTAAAGAAGCAATGGCTAATGGTTCAACTGATACTAAAGAAATGGCAGCAACTGCAGTTGCAACTGTAAGTGAAAAAGCAGTTGTTGCTAAAGATGCAGCAAAAGAAGTTGTTGCTGAAACAATGACAAAAGCTAGTGATACAGCAACAACTGCAGTATCTCAAACAGTTGAAAAAGCTAAAGCTGTAGCATCAGATGCTACAAATGCAGTTAGCGAAAAAGTTTCAAGTGCCGTTTCAACTACAGTTGCAGCTGCAACTGCAACAAAAGAAGCAACAGCTGAAAAAGTTGAAGCTGTTAAAACTGAAGCAGTTGCAAAAGTTGCAGATGCAAAACCTTCTATTAATGCTAAAGCATTATTTGGTGCGTGTGCTGCTTGTCATGGTCAAAATGGTGAAAAAGCTGCATTAGGTAAATCTCAAATTATTAAAGGTTGGGATAAAGCTAAAACAATTGCTGCATTAAATGGTTATAAAGATGGTTCTTACGGTGGAGTTATGAAAGGCGTAATGAAAGGTCAAGTAGCTACTAAAAGTGATGCTGAAATTGATGCTTTAGCTGGATTTATTTCTAACTTATAATATTTAAATATAAAGAAGGGACATCCCTTCTTTATATAAACTTCTTTTTAGATATAATCTTAAAAAATAAGGCTTATATTTGAATATCTATCCTTTGGATAAAAACTCATATATCTTTCCAGACCCAAATTATGCAAATGATAAAGGTATCGTAGCTTATGGCGGTGATTTAAACCCAAATAGGATTATGACTGCTTACTTAAATGGTATTTTCCCTTGGTATAATGAATCTGACCCAATTCTTTGGTGGAGCCCAAATCCTAGATGTATTCTGCAATTAGATGAACTTAAAATATCTAAAAGTTTAAAAAAGACTATTAATAAAAATATTTTTGAAATTAAATTCGATACAAACTTTAGAAATATAATGATTGAATGTAAAAAAATACGCGAAGGAATAGATAAAAAAGGTACATGGATTTCAAATGAAATTATTGATGCCTATACTAAACTTCATGAAATAGGATTTGCACACTCTTTTGAAGCTTATTATGAAGGTGAATTAGTTGGTGGAGGATATGGTGTAAATATTGGTAATATCTTCTGTGGTGAATCTATGTTTGCTAAAAAAACAGATGCTTCTAAAGTTGCTTTTTTTCATTTAGTTCAAAGACTTAAAGAAAATGACTTTAAAATGATTGATTGTCAGATACCTAGTAATCATTTACAATCTTTAGGTGCAAAAACAATTACTAGAAAAGAGTTCTTAAATCTTGTAAAAGAATCTTCTCATAATTGTAAAACTTTTTAAACTTATTTAAAACTAACACTTAACTTACACTCTTATCTTATACTTCCATACATTCAAATTAAGGAGAATGAAAATGAAAGTAACAAAATTAATAGCAGCTATAGCAATCGCTGCAAGTACAAGTCTATTCGCAAATGGAATTAGTAATGTTTCAGCTTTAGTTGAAGAAATCAACAAAACAAGTGATGCAAAAGAGAAACAAGTTTTAATGAAAAAGTTAGAAATTGAACTTTCTGTTATTGATAAAAAAGATCTTAGTCAAGCAAAAGAAATTATTGATACAAAATTAAAAAAATAATTCTAATTTTACTAGGTCAAATTTATGGGAATACAAGTATAACTTGTGTTCCTTTTTTTATTTCACTTTTTATATAAATATTTATATTTAAAACCTCACATAGTTGTTTTACAATACTCATTCCAATTCCTAGTCCGGCATCAGTTTCTTTATAGTATCGTTGAAATACTTTTTTTGTATCTTTTATTCCAATTCCTGTATCTTCAATTATTACTTGATTCTCATGTATTTTAATCGATAATTGACCATTTTTCTTATTATATTTACATGCATTAGTCATTAGATTGTCTATAATTCTATCTATACCATTTTTATTACTTTGAACTATTAATGGATTTAAGTCTTTAATAAATTTTATCTTAGGATATATTTTTTGTAGAACTTCTACTTTTTCATTGATTATTTCTTCTATAGAAATATTTTCATCTTTATTAATACTATTAGGTGTCATATATTCTAAGTTTTTATATAATGATGCAATACTTTTAGCACTTAATTCTATTCTTTCTATTTCATCAAAATCTCCACGTTTTCTTAATAGTTTAGAATTTAATAAAATTGAGGTTGCAGGAGTATTTAAATCATGAATAATATCTTTTAAAAAGTTTTCTAAGAGATAAAGTGCTTCTTTCATAGGTTTTAATGAATATATTGCAAAAGCAATTGAGAGTAAGAAAAGTAAAAACAATATAATAAAACTAAATTTAAATATATCTGTTAAGAATTCATTATAAACTTTTTTGTATTTATTTTTATCATATATAACTTTTAATAAATAAGGTCCAGTTGATGCTGTTTGGAAATATGCACATAAACCTTCTTTGCAATGATATATCTTAAATAACTGTTTTTTTTTATCATTTTCAATAATATCTAATGTAAATTTTTCTCCCTTAAAATCAAAGGTATAATCTTTCATTTGATAAAGTATATTTTGCTCAATATCATTTATTTTGTCTTGGTGATACATATATAAAACTACAGAAGAAAGTAATAATAAAGGAATAAAAAATAGATATAAGGTTGTAAAAAATGATTTTTTTTCATAATTCTTCAAGTTTATATCCTATACCTTTTGTATTTGAGATATTAATATCTAGTACTTTTTTCAATTTACTTATTAAAACACGAAGCGCACTATCACTTGGTCTATTCATGTAATCAAAAAATGTTGATTTATTTACAGTCATATTTATATTTCTAATTAAGAGTGAAAATATTTCTTTTTCTACTAAGCCTAAAGCTACTTCTTCATTATTCTTAAATACTCTGTTTTCAAGTAAATCAAAAGTTATATCAGAATATTTAATAATTGGGTTTTTCCTTTTTAAAATAGCTTTAACACGTGCAAGTAATTCATCTAAATCAAATGGTTTTTTTATATAATCATCACAACCACAATCAAAACCTTCTAATGTAGTTGTTATATCTCTTTTTGCAGTAATAAAAAAAGTTGGTGTTAAATCATCAGCTTGTCTTAAAAGTTTTAAAGTATCAAGCCCTGATAATAAAGGAACATTAATATCAAATAAATATAAATCATATTTATTTTCATAAGTGTACTCAAGGACTTCTTCTCCATCATTAACAAGTGTTACATCATAGTTTTCATCTTTTAGAATTTGAAGCATTGTTTGAGCTAGTATTTCATCATCTTCTAAGAGTAAGATTTTTGCTTGCTTAATCATTTTGATAAGGTATTTTGCTTGTAAAGTTTTTGAGGAATTTTTTTCTTTGCTTTTATAATTGCATCTGCTTCTTGTTGAGCTTTTTTATTTTCAGATGCTAATTTATCTTTTAATTCTTCAATTAGTTCTTTTTTAACTTCTGCTGTTGGCGCTTGATTAACTTTTTCTAATAATTTATTAACTTCTTTATTCTGTGCAAATGCAAAAGTTGTAAGAGATAATAAATATATTATAATTGTTTTTTTTAGTATCATTTCGCTTCTTTTTTTAATCTTTTAATTTCTAATTTCACTTTGTTTATTGGCGAAGTCTTATATTTACTTAGATTACATCTATTTCTTTTTGCTATAGTATATTCACGATTATAAGATTTTAATGCATTATTTATATTTTTAGCAAAGATACTTTGAGAATTACTTTCTATTAAAAATAATTGAGCTTCTGCACCAAGTATATCTTTTTGAATAAAATATCCCTTATTGAACTCTTTTTTGATATATAAAGAAGCATGATCCATGATTTTTCTATGTTTATTACAATATTTATAACTTTGAGTTTTCTTTTTTATTACAGCTTTTTTTATAGGAGTTTTTTTTGTTTCTTTTTTAATCTCATTTTTTACAATTGCTTTCTCAATATTTTTAGCTTCAACTTCAATATTTTTATTAGGGTTTATTACTGAACATCCAGAAAAGACTAATAAAAAAAGTATTGTAAAATATGTTTGTTTTTGATTAAACATTTTGTCCTTTCTTATTTGTATATTATTCTTAAATAATAATTCTTTAAGTAATTATTATATAAAAAAAGGGATTAAAACCTAAATAAAATAAAAAGTTAAACTGCTATAATATATAAAATGATAAGGAATAAAATGGCTGGGAATAATGAGAATAATCCATTACATGGAATTAAATTAGAAATGATATTAAATGAACTTGTTGATGAATTTGGTTGGGAAGAATTAGATAGAAGAATAAAAATTAATTGTTTTTATAATAACCCTTCAATTAAATCAAGTTTAAAGTTTTTAAGAAAAACTCCATGGGCAAGAACGAAGGTCGAAAACTTGTATATTAAGACATTTAAATCATAGAATATTGTAAAAACTAAAGTATATTATACTAAGATACATTTTTAAATTGAGAGGAATTTTATATAATGATAAAAAAAATAGATACAAATAGTGAAGAGTTTCAGACAGAGTTAGAACTTACTAAACAATTCACAGATAAAGTAGTTGAAAACTTTAAATTTGCATATAATCCAAATGATGAAGTGAATGAATCAATTCAAATGGGACTTGCACGAAATAAAATGATTTATGGTAAAAGATATTGTCCCTGTTTTATGGTTATTGGTGAAACAAAAGAAGAACAAAAAGCTGCCGATAACCGATTATGTCCATGTAAACCTGCATTAAAAGAAGAGATTCCGCAAAAAGGTAATTGTCACTGTGGGATTTTTTGTACACCAGAATTTGCACAAACAAGTGCTAAAGAAGAAGAATTACATGATGCTATTGCAACTCATTCAAGAGGTTTAACTAAAGAAGAGTGTGCAGATTTACTTTTAAAAGAAGAAGTAAATTCAAGTGAATTAGAATCTTTACTTGAAGCTAGAGAATTAGGTTTTGTAAAATTTAATTTAATTGATACAAGAGAATGGATGGAATGGGTTGGAAGAAGAATTAAAGGTACAGATTATTTAGTTCCAACTACTTCATTTTATCAAGCACTTGAAAGAGTTGATGACCAAAAAGATACTCCTGTAGTTGTTTATTGTTTAAGTGGAAGTAGATCAGCTTATTGTCAAAGAATTATGCTTGATTTAGGATATAAAAGTGTTGCTAACTTAGATTATGGAATATCTTCATTCCAAGGTGAAACACTAAGTGGAGAAGAGTAAGACTCTTTATTTATAAGATGTATCCTTTTTTTAGGATACATCCTCTTTTGATTCTTCTGAATATTTTTTTAGTAAATGCATTATTGAAATAAAGAATGTAACCATCGCAGGTCCTATAATCATTCCCCAAAAACCAAATGTTGAAAGTCCAGCTACAATAGAAAAGAATATTAATATTTCATGCACTTTTGTAGGTGTTTTTACAACTTTTTGATTTATATATTTTATAATTACAGGTTTAGCAAAAGTATCAGCAAATACTGAAATCATAAGAATTGAATACACTGCAATTACAATTGCATTTGTAATTGAACCTGTTATTGCTTCATAGATTACCAAAGGAAGCCACATAATAACTCCTCCAATTACGGGAATTAATGATGCAAAACCATATAAAACTCCTAATAATAAACCGTCATATCTATAAAATGTTAGAAAAAACCCAAATAAAAACCCTTCAAAAATTGCTGTAATTATTACAGAATATAAAACAACTGTCATTACATTTGAGGATTCATAAAAAAGTGTAATTGAATCATCTTTTTTAATTGGTAATAACTCTTTTACAAAAGTAGATATAGTTGTTGAATATAAAGTAAAGAAGAAATAGAAAATTAAAATCAAAACCATATCCATCATAAACCCTGCAGAGTTTTTACCAATAGAACCACCTACTGCTAGTGTTTTTTGTGCAATTTGACCTACATCTATTTTTGTAAGAATAAAACTTAGTTGTTCTTTTATAAATAAGAAGTCATCTGAAAGGTTTTGTACCCAAAATTTTAAATTTGAAAACTCTTTTATTAAAGTTTGTTGATTAAGGTCATTAAAGTAATTAGCGAATGCAAAAATACAATACATTACAGGAATAAAGAATATTCCAGCAAGTGTAAGAGTCATCGTAACTGTTGCTATAACTCTACTGTTTAATCTATTTTCTAAGTATAGTGTTAAAGAATTAGTAGCAACTGCTAGAAGTAGCGCTACAAATAATGCCTTTAAGAATGGACTAAATAGCTCTACCATAAAGAATATTGTAATAGCAGCTATAAATATTAAGAAATAAACGGGCTTCAAAACAGACTACCTTCGTCATCTAATTTGTCACTATTAGGATATGAAAGTCTAAACATTTCATATGTTTTTATACTTGCAATTCTTCCTCTTGCTGTTCTTTCTATAAAGCCGTTTGCTAGTAAATATGGTTCAATTGCATCTTCAATTGTTCCTTCATCTTCACTAAGTGCTGCAGCCATAGTTGAAAGACCCATTGGTTTACCTTTATTTGATACTAATAATTCAAGTAAATTAATATCCATTTCATCAAAACCACTTTCATTAACACCTAATTCATCTAAGGCATACTTACATCTTTTTAGGTGTATCTCGTCTTCATTTTCAACTTCAGCAAAATCACGTACACGTCTTAATAATCGTAAAGCAACTCTTGGAGTTCCTCTACTTCTTCTTGAAATTTCTTTTGCTGCATCATTTTGACAATATTTATTTAATTTTGTAGAGGCTATTTGAATAATTTTTGCTAATTCTTCATGATTATAAAATTGCATTCTAAAATGCATTCCAAATCTTTCTCTTAAAGGATTTGAAAGCATTCCTGCCCTTGTTGTCGCTCCAATTAGTGTAAATCTTGGTAAATCAATTTTAACAGTTTGTGCAGCAGGTCCTGAGCCAATTATAATATCAAGTCTATAATCTTCCATTGCTGGATATAAAATCTCTTCAACAGCAGGTGAGAGTCTATGGATTTCATCAATAAATAAAATATCACCTTCTTCAAGGTTTGTTAAAATCGCAGCTAAATCACCTGATTTCTCAATCATTGGACCTGCTGTAATTTTTATATTTGTATCCATTTCATTTGAAATCAGATATGAGATTGTTGTTTTCCCAAGTCCCGGAGGTCCATAAAAAAGTATATGATCTAAGGCTTCATTTCTTTTTCTTGAAGCTTCAATAAATACTTTTAAATTTCTTTTTATTTTTTCTTGACCAATATAATCATCCCAAGAAGAAGGTCTTAAATTAACTTCATTATTATCCTCTTCAAAAGATACTGATTCAACCTCTACAATTCTTTCCATACTTAGTATTCTTCATCTTTAGAAGGGAAAGTTGAATCTTGAACATCACTTCTATACTGATTTACGGAATTTTTTACTAATTGTGCTCCATCTAAATAATGTCTTACAAACTTTGGTTTAAAATCTTCAAAAAAGCCTAACATATCAGACCAAACTAATACTTGTCCATCTGTTACATTTCCTGCTCCAATTCCAATTACAGGAATAGAAACAGCATCAGTTATTTTTTTTGCAACATGGCTTAGAACACCTTCAACTACAATAGAAAAAGCTCCTGCTTTTTCTATTGCAATAGCATCTTTTATTAGTTGTTCTTCATCTTCTTTTGTTTTTCCTCTAACTTTATAGCCACCTTCACTTCTTACATATTGTGGCATTAAGCCAATATGTCCCATTACTGCAATTGAATTTGAAGTTAAGTGTTTAATTATATGTGCTCTGTCTTCGCCACCTTCAATTTTAACAGCGCTTGCATTTGTTTGTTGGTAAACTTTTACAGCGTTTTGTAAAGCTTGATTTTCATTTATGTATGTTCCAAAAGGCATATCTAAAATGACAAAAGCCTTAGAAGCACCAGCACATACTGCATTTGTATGATAAATCATTTGCTCTAACGTTGCTGAAAGAGTATCAGGTTTTCCTGCAAAACTCATATTTAAACTATCACCTACTAAAATCATATCTGCTATTTCTTCAAAAAGTTTTGCAAATAGTGCATCATATGCTGTTATCATTGTAAGTTTTTTATTATTTTTATAATTTATAATTTTTGTAATATTCATTTTTTCAAAATCATTTTTTATAATACTCATTTTGTATTTTCCCATTTATTAATATAATAGATATTTTAGCAAAAAAATCTTTCTAATAAATAAATAAAACTTTCAAGAGTTTTTTAAAGAGAGAATAAACTTGATTTTAGATAATATATATGTTAATAATTGAATAGGATATAGTTAAATGAATGAAAATATTGATAAAAAACTTGTAGGATATATTACAGCTTCATACCCAGAAAACAACTTTACAGTTGATTTAGCATTAAGTATGAAAGAAGCTGGTGTTGATTCCTTAGAATTGGGAATTCCATTTTCAGATCCAGTTGCAGATGGTCCTGTAATTGAAAAAGCAAATTTATTAGCACTAAATAATGGGTTTAAATTAAATGACCTTTTTGAAGTTTCTTCAAAAATAGCACCACATATGGATACTTTATGGATGGGATATATGAATCCTTTTTATAGATATGGAATTGAAAAATTCTTACAAAAAGCAGATGAATATGGGATTACTGGAACTATTATTCCTGATTTACCTTTTGAAATGGCAGGCAGTTTAACACCTTTATATGAAAAATATAATAAGGCAAATATATCATTTGTAGCACCAACAGATAGTGATGAACGTATAAAAGAAATTATTACTGATAGTAAAAAGTTTATTTATATGGTTGCTTACGCAGGAATTACAGGAAGTGGACAAAGTGAAGATTTAAGTACTATTATTTCAAATGTAAGAAAATATACAAATACACCTTTATATATCGGTTTTGGTGTGGATGAAAATACTTGTAAAGAAAAATCACAAGGTGTAGATGGAGTAATTGTTGGAAGTACTTTTGTTAAACATATAATTGATGATTCTTTATCTTATAATGAAAAAATTACTAAAATCTCTGCAATTGCAAAAGAGATAAAAGAAAAAATAAACGAATAATCATGCATATTTTAAATAAAGATATTGAATTTGTTGAAGAGCAAAGATCTTGCTCTTATTTTGAAGATAATATATCAGATATTAGATATAAATATATGTATTCATGCTCTCCAAATTCATATCAAGCTATGTTAGAACGTGGTTGGAGAAGATTTGGAAGAATGCATTTTGTACCTGAATGTAATACATGTACAAAATGTGTTTCTATGCGAATTGATGTAAAAAATTATAAATTCTCTAAATCTGAAAATAGGGTAATAAATAAAAATAAAGATACAAAACTTTATATAAGACCTCCTTCTATGACTATGGAGCATTTGGATTTATATGATAAGTATCATGAATTTATGAATAGAAAAAAAGATTGGCCTTATTCTCCTATTGAACCTAATGAATATTCAAAATCTTATGTTGAATCTAAAGAAGAGTATGCAAAAGAGTTTTTATATATGAGAGATAATAAACTTATTGGTGTTGCATTAGTTGATATGCTACCTAATGCTATTTCTTCAATTTATTGTTATTATGACCATGATTATGCAGATTTATCATTAGGAAAGTTTTCTATTTTGGCACAAATTAAAATTGCAAAAGAGATGAATGTTCCCTATATTTATTTAGGTTATTGGATTAAAGATCATTATTCTATGGGATATAAAGAAGCATATACACCTTTTGAAGTATTAGTAAATAGACCTAGTTTAGATGAAGAAACAATTTGGGAAAAATATGAATTATAATGTTGTAGTAATCATAAGTATTGTTATTTGTGCTATACTATCTCTTTTATTGAGTTATTATGGAGCTTTACTAGTATTAGATGAAAAGAGTGGACTTTTTAAAGTAACCCAATTAATTATAGCAATTGTGTCAATGACAACATTTTACGCACCAATAAAACATCTATTAATTAAATATATGGATGTAGAAGAAGATGAAAGTGAGAATAAAAATGATTAAATACTTGTTTCCTTTTTTATTTTTAATAACAATACTTAATGCTGAAAATATTAATACACAAGATGATGAATTAATAGATAATGAACCTATAGATTATTCAAATGAACTTAAAATCGAACCTTCTGTTGATTGTTTGATTTTACAAGATGAGAATTCTATTATTTGTAAATTTGAAAGAAATAGAATAAATGTAGATCAAGAAATTGTTGTTCAATGGATTGACCCACAAGGGGATATTTCTAGAAGTAGAAATATGATAGTTCCTGCGGGACATGGTTCAATTTATGATTTTAGATATATAAATGGAAGACTTTCTGGAGATTGGGTTTTTAGAGTTATTGAAAATGAAAAAGTATTTGAATCTAAATTTGAACTAAAATAATTAATTGTATAAGATTAAATCTTATACAATTAACTTCGTAATATTATATGCTACAAATGCTAATACCCAAGCTGTTATAGTTGTAAATACGAATAAATAAACTAAATATTTCCATCCTCCAGCTTCTTTCGCAAATACCATTGATGCAGCTAAACAAGGTAAGTAAATCATTACAAATACTATAAATGATACTGCTGATGCAAAAGGTATATTATTTCTTATCTTCTCAATAAGTCCTTTTGAATTTTCATCATTTTCTTCCCCTAAACCATATAAGATACCTAGCGTAGAAACAACGATTTCTTTTGCAGCAAGACCAGTTTCTAAGGCTATCGTCATTTTCCAATCATATCCTAAAGGTGCAAAAAGTGGCTCTGAAAATTTACCAATAATACCTAAATATGAATTCTCTAAATTATATAAAGCAAGTTTATCTGATAAATATTGCTGTTCTTCTTCACTTACAGCTTGCTCGATTTTTACTGAATATTCATCTTCAATTAATGGATATTTAGGATAGTTTGAAGCAAACCAGATTAATATTGAAGCTGCTAAAATATATGTTCCAGCTTTCTTTAAATACATATAAGCTTGGTTTGAAACGGTATGCCATATTAGTTTTGTTGAAGGCATTCTATATTTTGGCATTTCCATTACAAAAGGTTCATCTTCACTTTTAAATACTACAATTTTTAATACCTTAGCTGCAATTAATCCTAAAATTGCACCAGAAATATATATTAGAAATATTATATTTCCAGCATTTTCAGGTGAGAAAAAAGCACCAGTAAAAAGTACATAAATAGGTAATCTTGCACCACAAGACATAAATCCAATAATAAATAATGTAAGTAATCTATCTTTTTCATTTTTTAAAGTACGTGCTGCCATGTAAGCTGGAACTGAACATCCAAAACCTGTAACTAAAGGAATAAATGACTTTCCATGAAGTCCAAATTTATGGAAAAATCCATCTAATAAAAAGGCTACTCTACTCATATATCCAGTTGTTTCAAGCAAGGTAATACCAAAGAATAAAATCACAATATTTGGTACAAATAAAATAACTGCACCTACACCTGCTATTGCACCATCTGCAATCATGGATGAAATTTGATTATCTCCTAGAACTTGTTTTGTTGCATCAATTAAACTCGCAAAAAATGAATCAATCATATCCATAGGAATATTTCCAAGTACAAAAGTTAATTGAAATATTCCCCACATTAGGAAAAGAAAAATTGGAATACCAAATATTTTATGAATTAAAATTGAATCAATTTTTTCAGTTAGTGTTTTTGCAGTTGAAATTTTTTGCTTAGTTGTTTCTGTAACTGCACCTTTTGCAAAAGCAAATTTTTCATCATT
>Ga0193962_1000112_pt1 | contig 36780 bp, 40 predicted proteins | sample FB_5_MG_FD_140335 | JGI IMG/M metagenome (GOLD analysis project Ga0193962, IMG submission 140335) | Microbial mat bacterial communities from the Broadkill River, Lewes, Delaware, United States - FB_5_MG | ecosystem: Environmental > Aquatic > Freshwater > River > Microbial mats | place: USA... | reverse complement strand
TTTTGATTAGGTTCAACAATATAATATATTTCTTTTATTTCTTTATCAGTAAAAGTTATATATCATTCATTTGAGTCTAAATAATTACTTTTTGTTATTCATTCAAATCATAATTTACTTTCATTTCAGTTAAAAGTCATATATAATTTTCAACTTCTTTCTAGTTCTTCAATTAAATCATCATATTGAGCATCACTACAACTTGATCCATTAAAAGGATCGAATTTATTTAAAGTTTCTTTAAATTTATCACATGCATATTTTGTTGGTTGTATGTAATATTTTTCATCATCTTTTTTATAAGCTTCAAAGAAAGGTTTAGATAAGATTACTTTTCAGTCTTTTACTATTTTAGAAGGGTTTAAACTTTTTAATAGTTCAATTGATTTTTTAGTTTGTTCATCTTCATATTTGATATATTTATTTTCTTCTGCTATATCTTTTAATATTTCTAGATATTCTTTTATATCTTCAACTCATTCTTCTTCTATTATTTCAAGATCTTCAATTAATACAAATATATTTCAATCTTTAGATATTAAATCTATAAATGAATTTAATTTTAATTTCATTTCTTCATCTCATGCTACAGCTTCAATTGCAGCTTTTAAATTTCATTTAAAACTTGAATCAAAACCATTAGTTATAGATTCATATTCATTTAATTCTATATTAGCATCAAATTTTCATGCATTTTCTATATCCATAGAAAAATCTATTTTTAAATCTCAAGTTTCTTCATAAGCACTTATATCTTCAAATTCTTCAAGGATATTTTCCATTATATTTTCAGATTTTTCAAGAAGATTTAATTGTAGTTTTACTATCTTATCTTCAACCATTTTTTTATCTGATTCACTTATTTCTTCAATAATTACTTCATCAACTATTATTTCATTTTGTAATTCTAGTAATGCTAGGTTTACTTTTGCATACATATATGAAATAACATTTATAATAGTTTTATCTTTAATTTTATTACTATTAATTACTTTTTCTAATCTAGAATTTAATTTTTCTAGCTTAGATTTATTATTTTCATTCTTTTTAATAAATCAATCAATAGTTTTTACATATTTTTTTCATTTACTAGTTTTGTTTAACTCGCTTTTAGATATTATTACTTGTTTAACAAACTTATTTTTATCTTGAGTTTTTTTATCTTCTGCAGTTGTAACTATTGTATTTGTTGAATACATAGTAGCATTAACAGTAGAAATATTAATAATATTTAAACTCATAAATGTAATAAGGAGAGTAGAAAAAATTTTTTTCATAATAAATGGGGTTAAAAATAAATTTTTCACCCCACTATTTTAGTTCTATGTATTAATTAATCAAATTTATTATTTTAATTCTTCTATTGTATCTAGAAAATTTTGAGTTGGATAGGCTCAATTTATTATTTTATAATTTAATGACTTATTATTTATTATAATAGTTCAAGGTGTACCGCTAATTTCAAATAACTCAGAACCTGTATTCATTTGATGATTAATTTTATCTTTATATTTATTTGTATCTAAACATTTATTCAATAATTCTTCATCTGCCCCTAAACTTATAGATTCTTTTATTAAGAATGTTTCATCTGAATTTCATTCAGAAAATGATTTATCAATTAGTTTATAAAAAGAATCTGATCATTTTTGTTCTGCTAAACATTCTGATATTTCAGCTGCTTTGAAAGCATTGTCATGAAATGAAAGAGGGTAATGGTTAAATATATAATTAACATCATCTGTGTATTTTTTTTCTATTTCTGTTAATGTTCATTGATTATGAAGTTTTGCACAAAAAGGACATTCCATATCACTATATTCAATTATTGTAATATCAGCATCTTTATTTCAGCTAATATAAGAGTTATCTTTTATTGAATTTAACTGCTTTTGTGTTATAGATGAGCTTCAATCTTCATTTTTAATTTTTTTAAAATCAATAATTTCTATTTTAAAAATAAGTGTTTTTCATGCAAATTGATGATTCATATCAATTGTAACAGTATCTTCAGTTACTTCAGTTATTTTATAATTTCAGTAATAAGTTGGTATTAAATTTCATATCTTTAACTCAATACCTGCATCTGTAAAACTTTTTAATTCATCTTTAGACACTACTTGAAAATTATTCTCATCTATTTCTCAATATGCATCTTTTGGTAATATAGAAACTATTTTTACCTCTCATATTTTCATTCACTTTACAGCATTTTCAAATCATGGGATCATTTCTCATTCACCAATTGTAAAATCTAGTGTATTTAATCTTTCATAACTAGAATCAAATATTTCTCAATCTTCAAGTTTTCATTCATAGTGAACATTAACTTTGAATCATTTTTTTATAATAATATCTTTTTTTTCGATGTTAATTAATTCAATTTCTGTTTTGTATTGGAAATAAGTTAATATATCAATTGTTGTTTTATTTTTTATTTTTCACCCATTTAATATTTTTTTTAATTTTACATTTAATTGGTTTAATTTTTTTTCATTATTTTTATTATTTTTAATAAATTTATCTATTGCCTTAGAGTACTTTTCTCAATTTTTTTTGTTTTTTAAGCTATCTTGGACAGTATTAGCTTTATTAATATATTCATTTTTAGAATATGCATTAACATTTAAATTAAACATATTATTAACAATAATTGAACTAACAATTAACAATGTTATAATTTTTTTCATAAAAAAAGGGTTAAAAATAAATTTTTACCCCTTAATATTATTTTTTACTTATTAATAATCAAATTATAATAAATGTTAAAATTGACAAGTATGTTGCTTCAAATATATGTAAGAAAATATTCATAATTATTATAGCTAATAGAGTAGCAAACATTACTTTAGATTTTGAATATAATCTTTTTAAAATAATTAATAATATTGATACGAATGTTAAAAAGAAAATTATTCATCACTCTGTTAAAACTTGAATAAACCAACTTTCTGGTATGTAATAAGCCTCTGCTCATTTAGTTTGTTTTTCAGGATATATATTTCTATATGCTGGTCAGCTTTCGGCTAATCATGATCACATTGGTTTGTTTTTAAATCTTTCGATTCATATATCCATTCTATCAAAATGTCCTGTAGTAGAAGAAGTTCTAAGTATTATATTTTTTAGTTGATGTTGAAATAATACTCAAAATATAGATACAAATAATATTATTCATACAGCTCATATTAGAATAGTTTTTTTATACCTTTTAAATATGTGTTTTATATTTAGAAGGGCAACTAATCATATTGCTGAAAATATTCATAATAATGCACTTCTTGAATATGTTAATATTATCAACCAAAGCAAAAATAACATTATAGCAATTATATGAAATTCATTTTTCTTTTTTTGTAGATATAAAAAGACTCATGAGAATAAAATTAGAAAGTAACCCATTGCATTAGGTCAATCTAGAATTCATTGAAACCTTCTTATTCATGAATTTTCTAATCAATGGTATACTGGTATACCTCATGAGAAAGTCCAATTACTAATATAATTAACATATCAAAACTCTACTAAGAATTCTTCTTTTAATCTAAACTTTATAAGTATTCAAAATAATAATGATCAAATTCATGAATATAAGAATAATTTTAGTATTTCTTTTGTATTTACTTTTAAAAATTGTGCTCAATGTTTATATAAAAGTAAAACTATAAGGAACATAAAGTCATACCTTCATCAATATATAATACTGTTTAATCATAATCAATTAAATAAAGTTATTCATACTCAATAAATTATGTAGAAAAACACTAAGTAATCTAATAATTCAAACTTAGGAAACTTTTTAGCTTTTATAAATTCATAAATAACACTAAAAAATATTATTATAATTAATAATTCTTTTATAAAAAATCCAGCCTTAGGGATTCATATAACATTTGTTAAGAATATAGATAAAAATACATAAAAAGGAAGTATTATTACTATAGCTTTAGTTATTATTGTAAATAAATTCATATTTTCTTTTTTAAATACTATTTTTGTTAATCATAAATAAAACAATAAAAATGTAAATATTTTTATTGTTTTATTATTTTTATTATTTCATTTTCAAATATTTTTTCTGAAAATATTTCTGCTTGTCTTTTACAATTTTCTTCTAAGTAAAATCATTTATTATTTTTTTCATTAAAAATATTAAATTTTTCTACAAAATCACTTCAATCTTTATTATTAAAAAATTCTCAGGTTTTTCATTCTATTACTGTTTCTAATAATCATCATCATTTAAATGCAAAAATTGGTTTTCAAGCGGCCATAACTTCTACTGGAACTATTCAAAAGTCTTCCTCTCCTGGAAAAATTAATCATTTAGAATTTTGAACAAGATATACTAGTTCATCATTATATTTAGCTCAGCAGAAAGTTATATTTTTATTATTAACCATTCATTCTAAAGATTCTTTATAATCTCATGATCAAATTATTAATAAATTTGAATTATTTGTTTTATTAAATCATTTAATAGCAACTTCTATTTTTTTAAACTCTGTAAGTGCTGAAATTATTATATAGTAATTTTCATAATCTTTTTTATATTCTTTCTTTAAACTTTTAGAAAATCTAGTTGTTTCAACTGGAGGGAATAGTACTTTGGAATCTTTTCTGTAATATTTAGTTATTCTTTTTTTTGTGTTTTCTGAATTAGCTAAATTTATATCAACTCTATTTGATGCTATATAATCCCATTGTCTAAGTTCAAGAAATTTTTTATTTATAAATGGTTTTAATAAATACCTTTTCCATCATGAGTTTAGTCATAAATCTTTTTTATACTCGTTTGTCCAATCCCACATATAACGAGCAGGTGAATGATAGTAAACTATAAACTTTGTTTCTGGTTTTGTTATTGCTCAATGAGCGAATCAACTTGAACTACAAAGAACTACATCATAATCAGAAAAATCTAGACTTTCAACACTTATAGTCATGTGTGGTAAACAAAGTCTTTGTTTGTTATATCTATTATAAACTTTTTGAGTTTTTAATTTAAAAACTTGAGGATTTATTTTATCTTTATTAAAAATTGATCATACTTTTTTTTCATCATAAATTAATGTGAATAAATCAGCATCAGGAAAAATATTCATCCAGTTTTCTACAACTTTTTCTGCCCCTCATAGTTTAATAAGCATTTCATGTAATATTGCTATCTTCATTTTCTAGGTTTAATTTTATTTTAATAAATATAATTATTTTTTGAAAAAAACGAATTTTTTGTTAAAATTCACACAAACCTATTATATAAATTATGTATATGAAAAAAATATTAGTTTTAATAATAACTATCTTTAGTTTTGTTTGAATTTTATCTAATACAACTTATTGAGAAAAATGTGAATGAACAGGGTGTTTAAATAGCGCAGAATTTGAAATTAATGTAAATGACATATCGCCATGAATTAATATAAGTTCTGAAGCAACTACTTCTGCTGAAAAAGTAAATTTTCTATTATGAACAGTCATACAAAAAATGATGATAGCTTTATGATCACTATCAATTCTAATTATGACAGTTTGAGGTTGATATATGATATTACATAATTGACAAGATGAATTACTTAGTAAATGAAAATCAATTTTCATGTCTTGAATATATGCTATGATCGTAGCATTAAGTTCATATTACTTAATAGCAATTGTTAGATTCTTACTTTATTCTTAGTATAAACATCATGTTAAAAAAAATTATTCTTAGTTTTTCGATAATATTTTTATTATTTTGATTTAATCCTACATTTTCATCTAACGCTCCTGTAGTTAATTGTGTTTGATTACCAGGTTGTGTTGATGATAAAATAACAAAACCATCACCTGCAGATGTTAGTCAAAATTTATGAGTTGAATTTATTGGAAATTTTATAGGGCTTTTAATTCAAATAGTTGCTGTTATTGCAGTATTTTCACTTATTCTAAGTTGAGTTATGTATTTAATATCAGTTTGAGATGAAGAAAAAGTTAATAAAGCAAAAAAATGGATTATTTGGTCTCTAGTAGGAGTATTTTTATCTATTTCTGCATGGTGAATAATTGGATTTATTAATGGTATATCAATAAGTAACTAAAATTAATAATATGAATAATAAAATAAAAAAATTAATAATTTTAATAACTGTTCTTTCAATGTCTATCGGTTCTGTTTTTTGAGCTACCAGAGAGTTATGAAGTAACACTATTCTTGATGGGATAACAGTATGAATAGATTGAAATACAAGTATCGCTAATGTAAGTGGTAATGATGGTATTTCAATTTTATCATCAATATTTCAATGGTTTAAATGAGAATTGTTTTCAATTGTAATGGTGATTGCTCTAGGTGCATTTATATTTATCGGTATAAGATTAGCATCTGCAAGATGAAATCCAGAAGAATTTAAAAAGGCAATGTTACATTTTGTATACTCAATTGTTTGAATATTTTTTATATTTATTGCTTGGTGATTAGTTAAACTTGTTTCTTCTTTAAGTCTATAATTTTTTATTAATGAAAAAAATAATAACACTACTTTTTATATCAATATCATTCTTGTTAATAAATGTAAATTTATGATTTGCAGAATGTAAATATAGTGAATCATGAGATATCTCTTCTAATTTAGATACATGTTTATCTGATTCTACTTTAGTTAATGCATGAGGTGCAAAAGTATGAGATCAATTTGATAAATATATACTTTGATGGATTACAAATATTGGTTTATATTTATGATTTTTTGCTGTATTATCAATAGTAATATGATCACTTATGCTTACTTTAAGTTCATGAGATGATGAAAAAATAAATAAAGCAAAAGGTGTTGTAAAGTGGGGAATTATATGATTTATATGAGTAATAACTGCTTCAGCATTAATATCGATATTAGTAAAAATTATTTATTCTATATAAAATGTTTTTAAAAAATAAACATAAACTGTTACTTTTAATAGTATTGACTATATTTTTTAGTTTTTTGATTTTTATAACAAAAAGCTATTTTTTTTGATGATTAAACGATTATGAAAATAGAATTATTGAAGAAAAATATATTGAACCTGAGGTTGTTAAAGTAAATGATGATCTATTAGATAAGAAAATTGAAGAAAAAATATTAGAGACTTTAAGTTCAGCTTATAAATTGAGATATACATTTTTTCCTAGTAGATTTATAGAGGAAGAAAATGCAAAGGAGTATTATAGCGTTATTGATACTTTTTTAAATTCAAGTTATATAATTAATAAAATTTCTTTTTTAGAAATATATATATTCAAAGAGGATTGAATAGTTAGAGGAAAAATGAAAGATAAAAAAGTTAGGCTTTATGGAATTTATAATATGAAAAAAGAAGAATTTTTATCAGTATCAATACATGAATTTGCACATTTTTTAGATTTATATTTTTTAGAAAAAAATGTTACAAATGACATAAGTGATTATTTTTATAGTATATCTTGGGATTCAACAACTGTAATTAAATCATGACAAAATCAAGAAGATTTTGTTTCATGATATTCTATGACAAACAAATATGAGGACTTTGCAGAAAGTTTTACGTACTATGTTCTTCATAACTCTGACTTTAAAGAGAAAACATTAGATTCATCAAGATTAAAAGAAAAATATGATTTTTTTGAAAAATATCTTTTTAGAAAAAAAGAGTTTCAAAATGATAGTTATAAAACTACTCATAAAGTCGATAATTATTATCGGGATATAACTAAAATAAGCTTTTCTTTAGAAAATTTTTTGCAGTATTTAAAAAAATAAATATACTCCTTTTACCAAAGAGGGTAACTTTTTAAGTATATTTTAAAAAAAGTACTCTTATATATAAAAAACTTCATTAATATTCAACGAAAACATTAATAAATTTAACTTTTACTTTTAGTTAAATGATGTTATTTGTGTGTATTTAATAAGACTTGGAAAATCAGTCTTAGATATTTTTATATAATTTATATTTATAATAATAACACAAAGTGAAAGACTTTTTAGATGAACTAGATCAAGAATTAGATTCTCTTCAAAATATTAAATCAAGTGACGATATCATAAATCAACATATAATTATGAATGAATGACATGATTGAACAACTGAAAATATTGAAAATGAAAAGAAAAATATTTCAAAAGCTAAACAAATTAGTAATAATAAAAATCAAAATAATAATCAATCTGATAATAAAAATACAAAACCAAATCAAAACAATAAACAATCAGATAACAAAAATAATAAAAATCAAAATAACAAGCAATCTGATAACAAAAATAAAAAACCAGCTAGAGGTAGAGGTCCTGATTGAGAAATAAGAGGAAAATTTATTTCTAAATTTCCTGAAACAAAATTTTATTTACCTTCATTAAGAGAAGGGTATACTAGATTTATTCCAGTTGGATGAAATAATGAAACATGAGCAAAAAATATGTGAATTGTTCAATATAATGATGATATAGTTATAATTGACTGTTGAGTTCAATTTGCTGATTCTGATATGTTATGAGTTAATTATTCTATACCAGATGTTTCATTTCTTACTAAATACAAAAAAAATATTAAAGGGTTTTTAATTACTCATGCTCATTTAGATCATATAGGTTCATTAAAACATGTTTATCCTGCGTTAGGATGTCCTCCTTTATATGGTACAAGATTTACATTAGGGTTAGTTAAAAAACAATTAGAAGAAGCAGGGTTAATGCCTTATGCTACATTAATTGAAGTTGATGCATGAAGTACTGATAAAGTAAAAGTATGAGAATTTGATGTTGAATTTTTCAAAGTTAATCATAGTGTGCCTGATTGTGCAGGTATATATATAGAATCACCAGGATGAACAAAAATGGTTCATACATGAGATTTTAAAATTGATTTTACTCCAAAAATTGATGAACCAGCTAATTTAGATAGAATTAGTGAAATTTGAGAAAGAGGGATATCTCTTTTAATGTCAGATTCAACAGGTTCTACTAGAAAAGGTTTTTCAATGAGTGAAAAAAATGTTTGAGAAGAATTAGAAAAAATTGTTTCTAATCATCATAAAGGGAGATTAATTATTGCAACATTTTCTTCTTGGATTTCAAGAGTTCAACAATTAATTGATATTGCTGATAAATATGGGAAAACTATATTTTTAAGTGGTAGATCTATGGTTGAAAATGTAGCTATTGCAAAAGAATTAGGTTACTTGAATATAAAACCAGGTATAGTTAAAAAAATGACACCAAAAAATACTGATGGTATTCTTCCTCATAAACAAATAATTATTACTACTGGTTCTCAATGAGAACAATTCTCTGCACTTGCAAGAATGGCAGAATGAAAACATAATGCAGTTGAAATAATTAAATGAGATAGTATTATATTTTCAAGTTCAGTAGTTCCTGGTAATGAAAAATCAGTTAATGGTATAATTAATAAGCTTATAAAACTATGAGCTAATGTTGTAACTAAAGATGATGGAGAAGTTCATACTTGAGGTCACGCTTTTCAAGAAGAACAAAAAATAATGATTAATTTAGTTAAGGCTAAATATTTTATGCCAGTTTTCTGAGATTTATATTTTAGAACTGTTCATAAAAATACTGCTGTTTGATTATGAATGAATGAAAATAATGTTTTAATGCTTGATAATTGAAATATTGTTGATTTTGCTCCTAATAATTGAAATGTATTTAAATCAAAAATTAAAGCTCCTATTCAAGAAATCATTATTGATGGTCATGGAATGTGATTAGCAACTTCTCATGTAATAAAAGCTAGAGAAAAAATGATGAATTCATGAGTTTTAGTTGTAATGTTTAAGGTTGATAAGAAAACTAAAGCAATTCTATGACATATTAAATTAGAAACTAGAGGTTTAGTTTACTTAGATGAAGTAAGATTTATACATAGAATGATTATCAAAAAATCTAGAGATGTTTATGAAAATACTATTAAAGATGTTCCTGATATGGAAGAAAAAGATCTTTTAAAAATTATCAGAACTGATTTAGAAAAATTCTTATTACAAAAAATTGATAGAGAACCAATGATTATTCCAATGGTTACAGAAGTTTAAAAATATTTTACAAAAGGCAAAAACTCTTTATTATGTTTTTGTCTTTTTATTTTTTAAAAAAATGAATATGAAAAGTATAATTAACATTTTTTCACTTATAGTTTTAACTATAATATTATCATCATGTTTTACTTCTTTAGATGATGTTTCAAAAGCAAAAGAAGAAATTTTATCATGAAAAACAGATTCAGAATCTACTTCTAAGTGGGACAAAACTACAACAACTCCTATAGAAGATGAATGAGATAAATATGAAGAAAATATGAAAAAATTTGAAGAAGCTGAGAAGCAAAATCAAAAGAAAGAAAAATACAGTACTAGATATTTGACTGATGAAAAATTTATATCATTGGATGATTTGGAGGATGTAGATTTTTCAGATATGAAAGTTGAAATTACATGAAAAACTTTGATTTCAAATGTAGACAAAATTATAGTTAATTTTTCTAATATAGAATCACCTTATCCTGAAGATAATTATCAATTATGAAAATTTAAAGCATGAGATGAAACTTTTTTATATAGAGCATTTGAAGAATATAAAACTTTGGATGAATGAATTAATACTTATGTAATAGAGGCATATTCATGAGATGCTGTTTCTAAATTAGAGTTAAAATTAAATAATTTTGATGATGAAGAAATGAATGATACTCAGGAAGAAACTATAATAGAAGATATAAATATAGATTCTTTACCTGTTTCTGAAATATATTGAAATCCAGTATCATTATGATCATGAAAATATACTTACAATTGAATTAAATGACTTGAAATATCAAATGTATGAGATATTGATCTAGAAAATAAATGAGATTCAGTAACTTCATATGTAATTGATAAGTTTGATGGATGGCCATTTTGGAATACTTTAAGAAATATTAAAGATGATAAATGAATAAGTTTTTACGTTCTTAGGTTAGATGGTGATAATTATTTATATGAAAAACATTATTATACAGAAACTTGAATATATTGAATAATCACTCTTGAAGAATGAACATGAGTTACTGTAGAAGGATTATGAGAAAAAAACAAAGAATTAAAAAATAAGAATGAAGATTTTGTTATAACAACAATTTCTGATATATTATTTAAACAAATTTTAAATTAATAATTTACAATCAATGAGAGTATTATTAAAAATTTCATGAGAAGCATTATCTTGAGGTAATGCAGGAGGATTAGATTACGTTATGTTAGATGAAGTATGTGAAATGGTTAAAGATTTAGTTAAAAAGAAAATTGAAGTTTGAATAGTTGTTTGAGCTTGAAACTTTATTAGATGAGCTGAAATTGAAAAAATTAATATTGATAGATGTAATGCTGATAATATGTGAATGTTAGCTATTAATATTAATACAATTGCATTGGCTGATGTTTTATCTAGAAAATGAGTTGAAGTTAAAACTGTTAATTCGTTTGCAATTGATTGAGTGGCTGAAAGATTTAATAAACCTAAAGCTTTAAAATGACTTAGTAAATGAAAAGTAGTTATTTTTGGATGAGGTACTTGAAACCCATATTTTACTACTGATACAGCTTGAGTTCTTAGAGCATTAGAAATTGAAGCTGATATGATGATTAAAGCAACTAAAGTTGATTGAGTATATGATAAAGACCCAGTTAAATATAATGATGCTGAATTCATTACTTCAGCTACTTATGATGAAATAATAACTAAAAACTTAAGAGTTATGGATTCTACAGCTATTGCTTTAGCTAAAGATAATGGTATGTTATTAAAAGTTGTAAGTCTATATAATGAATGAGCAATAATGAGAGCAATTCTATGAAAAGATGAATGATCAACTATAAGCTAAAAAAAGTTTTGACAAATATCTATTTATTAATATGATATGTCGGCAATTTTTAAAAGGATATATACACCGTTTAGAAGTTAAAAAAGTATAATTAATATATAATAAATCAACCAATGTTAGGTAAATTAAAAAAAAGAAAAAGACTTAGAGTTCACGGTTTTCTTAAAAGAAGTTCAACTTCTTCTGGTAAAAATGTATTAAAAAATAGAAGAAGAAAAGGAAGACACCAATTAACAGTTTCTTACCCAAAAAGATATCAAGAAATTAACGGTAAAGCTAAAATGCATATTGTTGCTGGTGGAACTGCTAAAAAATCACCTTTCGATGGTAAAGGTAATTATGTTAAAAGAAAATAATATTTTTAGTTTTTAAATATTTTTTAGATGATTTCAAAAAAATATAGACTAACTGAAAGAGAAGTGAAAAGGGTTTTACATAAGTGAAAACCCTTTTTTTCTTACGGAATAGTTTTAAATAGTTGTAAAAATAAAGAATGACACAATAGGTTTGCAATTGTTCTTTGATGAAAATCAGTTAATTCTAATGTAGAAAGAAATTTTTTTAGAAGAAAATTTTATGATATTGTTTCTTCTTTTAATTTTAAACATGAATGAATTGACTTTGTGTTCGTTGTTAAAAAGAAAACTAAATTTGATAAAAAAAGTTTAGAGAGTATTCTATGATTTGAAAAAGATTTAATGTTTTTATTAGGTAAAATATAATAAATGAAAAAGTTTTTAGATATATTGCTTATAGTATTAATTACTATGTTTATTTTTAATTTATTTTCAGATAAGCCAGAAGATAAATTAAATAATACTTTAGATTTATGATTCGTTGAATCATCTTATACTATACCTGCTTCTGTATGAGTTTATGTTAAAAATAGTACATCTTCATGAATTACATTAAATACATGTACTGATTTAAATATATTATCTTCATGAGAAAAAATTAACTTTTCTGAAAATTTTTGTAAAGATATAACTATTGAATCATGATCAGAGGAAAATATAAGTTTTTCTGATGAATATTCTAAATTTGATAATATTGGTAAGTTTATTTTAAATGCACAAATTTGAGATAGAGAATATATAGATCAATTTGAATTAGAAAATAAAGGATCTATTAAAAAAATATTTGTAAGTGTATTTTACGCTCCATTATATAACTTAGTTATAGGTTTAATAGACTTCTTCAAATGATCATTTTGATTCGCAATTATATGAGTAACTATAATCATAAGAATTGTTTTACTTTGGCCTCAACATAAAATGATGGTTTCTCAAAGAAAACTTCAAGCAATTCAGCCAAAAATAAAAAAGATTCAAGAAGAATTTAAATGAAATCAACAAATGTTATGAATGAAAATGATGGAGCTTTATAAAAAAGAAAAAGTTAATCCAGTATGATCATGTGGTTTTCTATTAATTCAAATGCCAATCTTGCTTGTTATTTATAACATTGTTTTATGAATACAAGATCCTGTACATTTATATTATCTATATGACTTTCTTACTCATTTTTCATTATCGGATATTAACTATTCTTTTTACTGATTAGAATTATTAGAATCTGGATGAGTACAATGAGCAATACTTGCTATATCTGTAGCTACAATACAATTTATTCAAGTAAAACTATCTTTAGCTAGTAAGGATAAAGATGCTAAGGGTGATAAAGTAGTACTAGAAAAAAAGGCTGATAATAAATATTCTCAAATAATGCCAGACCCTGAAATGATGAATAAATTTATGTTATACTGAATGCCATCAATGGTCGCTGTATTTACATTTACTCTATCAGCATGAGTTTGAATATATTGGGGGATATCAACACTATTTATGTTGTTTCAACAATTAATTGTTAATAAAATAATTAAAAAGTAAAGATAGGAAGTGTTAATCTTTTTGACACTTCTTATCTTTTTTATTACTATATAGCCATATTTATATAATAATCCTATGTTGTTATGTTTAAAAAATTATTAGCTATCGCATTAATTGCTTCATCATTTAATATGGTATCAGCTGCTAATGAAGAAATTGAATGTTCTTCAGATGCAGTTTTCTCAGAATACTCATGTAATCAATGTTTTGATGGTTGAGTTAAAAACCAATGAGCATATATTTGATTATTAAGTGATGAATGGAGAAATACATCAGAAAATGATAAAATAATGTATAAAGAACAACAAGATTTTCCTGAAATGGTTAACCTTGATACTGATAATATCGAATGGGTTCAAACTCCATGAGAAGAAGATTTCTGGGAATACACAAAAGAATTTGATGCATTATACTCTGAGGATCAAGATTGATATATTCTATGAGCTTCAGAAGCTGTAACTTGGCTTAGATCAAAATTATCATATGCATATAAATTAGAAAGAAATGAAGCATCAGAAAGTTCAAATATTGGTTTATTAATCTATCCAATATTAAGTCATACTGTTCTTGATGACGGAGAAATTACTATGGATAACTCTGTTCATAATGAATGTGTTTTATTTAAATCATGAGAACCAACTGATCAAACTCCTGTAGAACCTAAAAAGCTACCTCAAACATGACCAGCTGAATTCTTTATATTATTAATTCTAGCTATGGTATTAGGTTTTTGAATCTTAAGATTTAGAACTAAATCATAATTAAAAGTTAAATAAAAAAGAAGTACTTATTTAGTGCTTCTTTTTTATTTATTAATTATTTTATAATATTAAGTAAAGTCAAGTTGTATATTTTGAAAAAATGATTCTAAATATGGTATTATATATAGGTATTTAAATTACTTTTTAAAATTACTTATATGTTACATATAATTGACCAACTTAAAAGAACATTCGTTTCATTTGTTAATGCTAGCTTAAATAATTGAGAATTAGCTGGTGCAGATACTAATAATGATAAATTTCTTTCTTGAAAAGAAGTTAAAGAGTATAATTGAGAAAAAGCTGATGAAATCAGATCATTAATAGCTGATCTTTATCCTCAATGATTGGATGATGATTCATTAGTAGATATGAATCAATTATTAATGAGCCAAGGCTCAGAAATAGTTAATAATATGAAAGACAATAATGATTCAGGTAAAAAAGTTTTATCTGAAACTCAAGATAGTGTTTCTTCTTTAAAAGATTCTATTAATTTATCTCAAATTGATACTTCAAAATTTACTAGAACTTTAAATAAAAATTCTATTCCAGGTGATGATATTGCTGAATTAAATAAGTTTTTATTATTAAAAACAGGAATATATTCTTTTAATGAGATTTCTGACTTAAAAGTTTTCTCTAAAGAAACTTTTGTAATGTTATCTAATTTTCAATCTAAAATAGGTTATAAAGCGCCAGATTGAGAACTTACTATATCTTGAAAAAAAGAATATAAAACTTTAAGTAACATCAAGAAAGTAGTTAATTGATATTCAGAACCAGTAAACAATGATTGAAATGCAAAAACTAATATTTCAAATCCAACTAAAGATACTATTGATTCTCCAATTAGAACTTTAGAAGAAACAGATGTTTCTTTAGATATTACTATTTGATCATGAAATGAAGATTTTGCATGATTAAAAGAGAATATTAATAATGGATCTTATGAATCATTAGTTAAAGCAATGTCATTTAGTGAATTACAAAGTTTCGTTTCTAAAATGAATAATGTAGCAAAAGAATATCAAATTACTGATTCTGAAGGTAAAGCTGCTTTATTTTATTGAACTAAAAGGGTAGAAATTGTTAATAATAAAATAAATTATTTAAATGGTGGAGAAGTTAAAGATGACTCTTGAAATAATATTACTGAAGATGATTTAAATAATAGAAATGCATTTTGACCTTTTAGTTTTGATATGAAAAATGTATTTCTTGATGCTTGATATAAAGCAGATGGTATATTTGCATGAATTGAGATAGGTTCACTTCTAGAACTTTTTAATAATGTTTATAAAACTCAATTAAAATTAAAAGAAAGTACAAATTTTAAAGAAAAAATATCTGTTATTTTTGATTATAATCAAGATGGATTACTAGATAATGATGTACATTTTTACACTAAAGAAAGACAACTCTTTAATAAAATAAATACTGAACAAGATTTTGAAAATTTTATAAGTAAAGGTAACTTAGGTTATGAATCTGTTGAAGAATTTTATAAATGATTTGAAGATAATTATTACGCATCAAGAGCTGAATTTAAAACTAGATTATGAACTGTATTATCTGTTGAAAATCCGTTAAATCCACAAGAAATGATAAATGATGCGGATGCTTTAACTAAATTCAATGAACATAAAGAAGAAGTTAAATCTACAGTTGATTCTAAAATTGATTCACATAAATACACTAAAAACTTATCTGAAGAAGTTAAATCACAAATTAAACTACAATCTGTTTGATTATTATTATGATCAAAAGTATGAGTATGAGTTTCATTTGATATATCAGAAGCTACAAATGAAATATTAGATTCATTATCTTTTTGAGTAATTAATGGAATACCATGAATTGGTATTTGAAAAAGATTTACTACTGAAAATGGAAAATTAAGCTTAGATGTATGAATTGTTAATTTAATACCTGTTGCTTGATTATCTGGTGTAGTTAAAGAGGCAGAAATAAAAGAAATGAAAAATCTATTTTCTAATAAAATAGATACAACTACTCAAACAGTAATTATGTGAGGTATTTCTTCTGTTGGTTCAATGGTTTGAATAGATTTTTCAAACTTTGATGAATGAACAAAAAAATGAATTGAAATGTGAATTGCTGATATGTGAAAAACTTTAGATAAAGTATTTTGAGAAATTAAAGAATGAAAATCATTTGAAAAAAGCTCATTTTCTCAAAATACTCAAGATAAGGAAGTTTATAATAGATTATTAGAAATGTATAATGGTAATGAATTTAATATCTCATCTTTAAAAGAGTGAGCATTGAAGAATTACGAAAGAGTATTATATGAAAATGCAGATGGTCTTAATTATGTATGAACAACAGTATGATTAGCATTTATTGCAGGTTATTTACCAGTTCCATTAATATTGATTCATTGAGAAAGTCATTCAACTGAATGGAATGAAGTTTCTACATATTCTAAAACTGTTCAATCTGAATCACTAGTTAGCTGACATTTAGAAAATAGAGAAGAATTATTATCAAATATTTCTAAATATGAAGATGCTTTTTCTTGAAAAACTAGATATAATAAATGAGCATTAGATTTAATGACTCCTACTAATGATTTAAAAACTAGATGGGAATGACTTGTGAAATTATCTAATTCTACATGAGCATTAAGAAAAGTATGATTATCTAAATTTTTATCAACTGTTTGAGAAGATAATAAATTAGTTGTAATGTCTACTTTTACTCAATTTATGAAAAGAGCTGAAAACTTTGCAAATGGTGATGTAAATTTATGGAATCAAAATGTTGATAAATATATTTCAACTGATGAAAAAAGAAGATGAGGTTTTGATAAGATGTTCTGATTTAGTTTATCTGAAGAAGCAACTGAATACAATTCTATGTTAAAAGAGGGTAAATGAAAAATTGGAAAAACTAAACTTAGATGATTATGATTTGATGCTACTGCAAGTAAGCAAGTTGAAGGTAAATCAATTAAATGAATTGACACTTTATATGCTGATTTAAATGTATTAACGGTAAATGGAGAATTTATTTATGTTGCTATTACTGATAAAGCTAAAATAGAATCATTTAAACAAACTGTCTCTAAACTTACAAATCTATCACCAGAACTTAAAAAATCTATAATTGATGGTATTGAAAATGATACTATTGAGTTAAGATTTTATAAAGATCCAGATGGATTTGATGATAGACTTTTACCAGTAGTAAAATGATCTGCCAATACTTGAGAAAATAATTGAGTTGAAGTATTTCAACCAAGTTATAATACTATAAGTTATGGTTTATGATATATGTGAGAAAAAGAAAGTAAAAAAGATTGAGGTAATGGTGAAGGATGACCAACGTCTAAACCTGGGGAAGAAGAAACTGAAGGAGCTGATACTGATTGAGTAGCTGATCCAGATTGAGATACTGGTGGTACAACTACTACTCCTTGATTTAATCCAAACAATGGATAATAATATATAATTATAAAATATGTTTAAAAATATAACACTATTATTACTTACTTTAAGTTTAGTATCTTGTGGTACAAATATTGAAAAAGAAAATATTGACAATAATGAAAAAATAAGTATTAATGATATTGATAAAAAATGACTTTGAGAAATTTGATGAGAAGCAAATACTAAAGTTGAAAAAGGTTTTAAAAATTAATCATTAAAAAATGAGAAAAATAATATTATTAGTTATTATTTCATTGTTTTCTATATCTCAATCTTATTGATACTCTTGTGATCAAACTTTCGAATGAAAATTAAGATATTGATATGAGTATAGATTTTATGATGAATTTTCTAACAATTCATGAAAATCTGTTTGAATATCATCAGTTGATGTAAATTATACAGAAGAATATGACTATAACGGATCTAGTAATTTTCCTACTTTTTCATGGACAACTTGGTTTGCTTGAAAAGGTTATGTATTAAATAACGGAGATTCAGGTAGAGTTATAGAAGCTGACTCTAAATATCCAATTAATTATTATCCAGCAACAAGATCAAGAAATAACTTTGTTATTCAATATGATGCTGAGTATTACGAAAAAGTTGGTTGAGTATGGTCTTCTACACCAAAAAGACATACAGAATGTAAGTATTATGAAGTTACATGGTGTTGAGATGGAATAGTTGATTCAGATTATGGTGAAGTATGTGATCCTAATGATACATCTAAATCATGATGGTGAGTTTGAGGTTGTGAAGTAAATACATGTCAACCTATAACTACTCCAACAACTCCTACTTGTACATGATTATCAGTAAACCCAACAACTAGTCCTACAGCTGTTACATGATCACTTTCTTGTACATGATTAAATGCAACAACATATAAAATTGATATTGAAAAAGATGGTTCTATTGTGAATACTATAAATTCTAGTGCTTGAACTTATAACTTTTCAGAAGATTGAATTTATACAGCAACTTGTTATGTAGATACAACTATTACTGATCCTTCATGTAGACAAACTATTACAATTTGAGATACACCACCAACAACAACAACTACAACTACAAGTACTACATCATGAGGTTCTTCAGGAGGGTCATCATGAGGATCTTCATGATCATCATGATCATCATGAGGTTCAACAGGTTCTTCAGGTTGAGGATCTAATTATTGTTGAGATGGTAGAGTTCAAAGACCAAATGATGATTTTGAACTAGAAGAATGTGATTTTTGAAGTGAATCTGATTGGGGAACATGTAATAAAACAACTTGTAAAATTGAATGAACTGTTTCTTTTCCAAGTGATTGAGAATTAGTATTCTGACCATCAGATAGTGTTATTATTTGATGAGGGATGAATCCATATTCTGAATATACTTTAGATAAACCAAGTATTTTTAATAATTCTGATTATGATTTTTATTTTGATGACCTATGTGTTGTTAAAAAATCATGAACATCATTGGCTTGAAATACTGTATGTGAACCAATTTGATCAATTCTACCTTCTAGATGAAGATATACATTTTCAAATTATCCAAATTTTACATGACTAACAAGTTCTATAGCTGCATGAAGTTATAATGATAATGTTTTAGTTACAACTATTGAACATGATTGAGTATTATATGATGATGCTTACTTTGCTTCTGAATTATTAGTTAGAGTATCAAAACCAAGTATTTCAACTACATGATGAGGTACTAGTTATGTTAAATCAACAACTAATATATCTGACGTATCAAGTGTTGCTAATAATTGAGAACTTAATCCTGCAGAAAATAAAAATTTTGTTTGAGCATGAATTTCAAACTGAACTATTTCAAGTTATTCTACAGATGTAACTGATTCTGATTCTGTAGATAAAGTTTCTCAAGAATGAGATAATTATAATACAAATGCCACTAACTATTCAGAGTTAGATTGAACAACATTAGGTAATACCTATGATATAAATGAATTTGAAAATTATAATTGAATTAATAATGCTTTCATTTTAAAAGATACAGATTTTATAATTAAATCTAATACTTTTAATTGATTGGCATGAGCTAGAACTTATGTTTTAGAAAATTGAAATTTTATTATAGAAGACGATATTACTTATCCTGATAATATTGCATTTGTTGTAAAATGATGAAGTATTAAAATAGATAGTAGTGTTGAAAATATTAATTGAGTATTTATTTCAATCCCAAATTGAAGTATATGATGAGAAATTGAATGAATTAATGGAGATACAACTAATGTATTAACAGTTAATGGATCATTATACTGAAATATTGAAAAATTAGTCGAACATAGAACTTATGTTAAACAAAATTCTTCATGACAATTAGATGTATGAACTATAGTTAGTTTTGGTTCTTCAGTTTTTAGAGATCCAGCTCCACTTATTTCTACATTTATATCTGAATACTTAGATGCAACTAAAGTTGCACAATAAAAAAAAGACCTTAGGTCTTTTTTTTATTACCAAATTTTTGGAATAAATTTATATTTAACTTTTTCTTTATATTTTCTATATTCTATATCTTTTTCAAGATGTTTTTCTTCAGTCATGGCTCTATAGTAATAAACTAACCACCATCAAATTGTAGAAATTAGAATTAAAATAGTAGTTTTAATATTGAAACTTATAATACTAGCTATTAAAATAGGTGTAATTCAAATAGTCCGTCATATGTTTTTACATATATATGCTGGATGTCTAACATACTTATATAATCATTTTGATACAATACCTCTATTTGTTAAATTACTAGCCTTAAATCACAAAGAAACAGAAGCTGATGTATAAAGTATAAAAAATATAATAAATAAGATATTGATGGTTATATGGGCAATTATATTATTAAATTCTGGAAAGTTTGTACTATACCATCATAATATATCATTTATACTATTACTAAAGGGAGGATAACATATCAATGCAATTACCCATCAAAATAAGGTGGGTTCTACACTTTTAATTTTATTATTAAGATACTTACTTTCTAATAGATATCATATTGTAAAATATAACAGATCAATTAATATTATTACTGGTAATAATGTTAAAAATAGGTAATTGTTAATAAAATATATAGCAGAGTCTAGTATTAAGTCTGTATTATTAAATCAATAATATATTTTATTTAGTACAATAAAAAAAGTTTTACTTATCCATGAAATCATAAGGGGAACAAAAAATAACTTTACTAACCATGCTAATATATTAGTTTTTTCTTGTTTTTTTATTTTGTATTTAGAGTCTTTTATTTTATTTAATAAGGCCTTTATTACTGATAAAGCCTTTGATTCTTCTTTTTCTAATATATAAAATGGAATTAATAAAATTATATAAAGAAGGAAAATAATATTGAATACATCTATTGTATTTATAGAGAAATCTAAAAATGTTAAATCTTTAAATAAGTAATTATTATAATATGAATTATTTGTATAAAATAGATATCATAGTGATATAAATAATATAGTTGAGAAATAACTTTGTAGAATTTTTTTCATATTTTTAAAAAGTTTAAGTGTTTAGTTAAATTTTAAAAAAAAAAGTTTAATTGTAAACTACAAATTGCAATTTTTGTCTTTTTAATTAAATTATTTCTATTAATTTAGATTTAATTTAATTAAATGAAGAAAGGACATATATTTTTTATATCATGAGTTGCATGAGCATGAAAGTGAACAGCAATTAAATGATTACAAGACGAAAAAATACCAAATTTAGAATTAGCATTATCTTGTAAAACAAGAGAACCTAGGGATTGAGAAGTTTTATGAGTTGATTATAATAAGCTTACAGTTGACGAATTTAAAGAATCTATTGAAAAATGAGATTTTTTAGAATATAACTTTATTCATAATCAAGCTTATTATTGAACTAGGTTTTCTGATGTTATTGATAATTGAATAAATAAGTGAAAAATAGTTATCAAAGAAATGGATATTCTTATATTACCAAAAGTATTAGAAGAAAGGAAAGAATACAGAGATAATTTTACTTACATATTTTTAGATTTACCAATTGATAAAATTAAAGACAGAATGTTACATAGATGAGATGATGTAACTTGAGTTGATTATGACTATAGAATTGAATCAGCAAAAAAAGAGAAAGATATGGCTTATCTTGCAGATTATATTATTGACTGAAGTTGAAAACCAGAAGAAGCATTAGAAGTAATAAAAAAGATAATTTTTGATAAAATAAATGAATTAAAAAAATGATAATACATATATTAACTATATTTCCTGAAAGTTTTGAATCACATTTCTCTACCTCTATAATGAAAAATGCTATTTCAGAGTGAAAATTTTTAGTTAATTTTTATAAATTAAATAATTATTCAGAGCTTCCAACTAAAAGGGTTGATAATAAAGCTTACGGTATGCATTGACAAGTTTTGTCTCCATTACCTTTAGAAAAATGAATCAAAGATATATTTTCAAAAGTAGGAAAAAAAATACCAGTTATATATATGACTCCTAGTTGAAATCTATTAAATCAAGAATTAGTTGAATGATATTATGATAAACTTCAAGATGAATTTATTATAATTTGTGGTCATTATGAATGAATAGATCAAAGGATAATAGATGAATATGTTGATTATCAAATTAGTATTTGAGAATATGTTCTTACTAGTTGAGAAATTGCTGCAAGTGTATTTATTGATTCGTTAGTTAGACATATTCCATGAGTATTGTGAAATTCAACTTCTTTAGAAGAAGATAGTTTTTCTAAAAAATTTAATAGACAAAAAGAATATCCAGTATATACTCGTCCAGAAATTTTTAATTGAAAAGAAGTTCCAAATATTTTATTATCGTGAGATCATAAAAAAATTGAAGAATGGAAAAATGATAACCTAAGATAATAATGGAAAATTTTAATACATATTTACTTACTTTCTGGGAAACTATTACATTTGAGTTTGTTTTTAAATTCGCTTTAGTATACTTTTTTGTTATATGGATAGCACTATTAGTTTGGATAATAAAAGATATATCAATAAGAACAGATAATATATATTTTCAAGTGTTCTCGGTTTTTATTATTTTATTTTTAACACCTTTAGGTGTTTTTATATACTTGTTAATTAGACCAAGTAAAACATTATATGAAAAATATTATGATGAAATAGAAGATAATTTAGATATATTTCATGAAATTATAGAAGAAAGAAAAAAAGAATTGGATAGTAAAGAAAATAAAGAAATAGAACCTAAAAATAATTCAGTTATTCTAGAAAAAGAGGAAGAACTAGAATTAGAAATAGAAAATGATCAAATAATAGATAATAAAAAAGAACTCATTTAATGAGTTCTTTTTTATTATTTTGTTTCTGCTTTAAAGAAAGAGTCTATAAGTTTTCTATATACCATTCTTTGTCTTAATTCTTCGAAATATTTAGTTCAAGGAACATATAATTCTTTTAATCTTTTAAGTACATCTTCTGCTTGAAATTTAGAAAGAATTTTTTCAACTTCTTTTTCCATTTCACTATCTTTTACTTCAGTTTTTTCTAATTCTTGAAGTTTAAATAGGATTAATTCACCTTGTAATCTTTTTAAAGCAGTAGCTTTAACATGTTGTTCTTTATATTCTTCTTCAGACATTTTTAAGCTTTCTAGATAATCATTCATTTTTATGTTATCTTGCCCCATGTTTTGTTTAATTTCTTCAAAAACTTTATCAATTTGATTTTTTAATAAGTTTTCTCAAATTTCCATTTTAGTTATTTTAAGAAGTTCATCAATTAATTCTGATTCTTCTTCCATTCTAGCATTTGAATCTTTAGTATCTTTTATCTCTTCTTTAATAAGTTTTTTAAATCAGTCTAAATCTAATTTTTGACCTCTTAATTGTTCGATAAATTCTTCAGTAAATTCAGGTTTAACTGCTTTTTCTATTTTACTTACAGTTACTTTAAAAGTAGTTTTTTTACCAGCAAAATCTGCATTATGGTAATCTTTAGGGAAATCAACTGGGAATTCTAAGTTTTCACCAATTTTAGCTCAAACAATTTCTTCTTCAAAACCTGGAACTAATATATTTGAACCAAGAACTAGAGGATATTCTTGCATTGCAGTATTTGCTAATTCTTTACCATCTTCAAAACCTTGAGTTGAAATAGTTGCTCTATCTCACATTTTCAATTTTGAAGCTTTTGAAGTAGTTTCTTCAAATTTTGTAAATTTAGTTTCAATTTCTTCTAATGCTTTTTTAACTTCAGCTGCAGCAACTGTAGTTTTTTTCTTTTTTAAGTTAATTTTTTTGTATTTTGAATCAATTTCTATAGTAGGGAATACTTCAACATTAATTCTAATTGTTAAAGGAGATTCAGAAATAATTTCTTTAATTTCTCCTTGAGCAACTGGCATTATTTTTTCTTTTTTAAGTGATTCTCTATACATTTTGTCTATAGAATTATCTACAGCCATTTTATTAATGTGTTCTTCTCAAAATTGTCTAATAATAATATCTTCAGGGATTTTAGCTCATTTTCTAAAACCTTTTACTTCTGCATTTGTTTGTAGGTATGCAATTGCATTTTTTCTTTGTTTTGCAATATTTTCAGCTGTTTCTTCAACTACTAATTCTACAATAGATTTATCTAAATCTTTTCTAGTTATTTTCATAAAAATAAGGTTAAATTAATTATTAAATATACCCTAATTCAGGGAATTTACCGCAGGATTATATATATAATTATTTAAATATCAATTTTTGTTAAAAAAATAAGCTACTAATTTAGTAGCTTATTTTTAATATCTTGACATATCGTAATCATAATTTCATGTTTTTTCATTGAATATATATATTATTCAATAATCTGAATCATCATATTGTTGAAAGTCAACTGGTAGATAATCTATGTATCATTCTTCAAATAAATTTTTAGCATTATATGAATTCTTTCAAGTATCTTTTTTGTATATTTTATTATTTTCTTCTATATATCTTAAATTTAGCTCACGTATAGATTTATTTATATAAGTTGAACATTGTGTGTCTTTTAATAGTTCTTCTGTGTCTTTATTGGAAAAGAATTTTTTTCTTGTTTCTTCAATACTTTTTAATAATTCTCAATTAAGAGTTATTTGTTTATTTAAGAAGATTCATACTCATAACTTTTCAAGTTCTGTTGAGTAAATATTACACATTTCATTATCTGGTTCAACAAATTTTGATAAACTAAGAAACATAAAGTATGACTTTTCTCTATTTCATCATTTTCATTGCATTATTGCTGCCATAACTTTAGCTCATTCTGGTGCAGATCTTACAGCACTTGATATTTTATAATATTTAGCAGCATTTTCAGGATCATCTAAATAATGAAAATAAGTATAAGCTAAATAATATGGTATTTTATAATTTAAACATGGATCTTTAAATTCATCATTACTCCATATATTATATAAATTATCTTCATTATCTATAAGTTCTACTATATTGGGATCACAAAAATTATTAACTCATTTAATTCAAATTTCAACAGCTTGCATTGTATGAATTTTTTGTTCATCTTTAGTTATGAACTCATATTGTGGTTGATAAGATGGTAAGAGAAGTTGACCTATTATATATGGATGTTCAAAATATGGATTTAGTTCTGTTACTAAATCTAATATAGAAAATAAAAATTTTTTGTATTGACTATGATATGCATTTCATCATATATATTGTACAGTTTTTAACCAATATATATCTGCAATAAAATTTTTAAATCAGAAAGAAGTTATTATTGCTGATTCTTTTTTTTGTAAGTTTTCAGGGTGATCAATAAGATTTTTCTTAATCTCATTGTGTTTTATATAATTTTTCTCATTTATTTTATAAAAGATAAAAAATGAAAATATTATAAATATAATAATTAGAATTTTTTTAATCATAGCTTCTTTATTAAATATCGTCTCAATCAATATCGATTGTTAATTTTTCTTCTGCTTTACAAATATAAAGTCTTCTTTGATTTCATTCTCAAATACTCTTAGTAAAAATGTTATCATTTTTATACTCTGAAACAAATCAATGTATTTTTTTTCTATCGTAGGCAGAATAAAAAGGTAGCTTTAAATCTACTCAAGATTTTTCAACATATTTTATTTTTGAAATTATAAAACTTTGAAGTCTTTCATCTTTTGTTTTCATATAATCATTAATCTCAAGGTGAATTTTTACTTTTTCTTCAATATTACCTTTTATTATTAATTTTAATATATGATTAATGGGATCTATGTTTTTTCAGTGTGGTCATATTAATAATCAAGATTCATCGCTTTTAATTTTAATAAGAAAAATATTTTTTTCTTGATTAATAACTTCTAAATTATCGTATTGTATTCAGAAATTATTTAAAAATTCAGAAGTTATACCTTTAATTACATCTATCATAACCAAAATTTTAGTTTTAAATTTTTTCTAGATTAATTAAAAATAGCTTCGTTGCAAGTTTTTATAATTTTTTGACTTTTTCCAAAAAACACTTATCTTACTGCAAAGATTTTTCTTTATTTATTCAGTAAAATATTAAATTAATGGTTCAAAAAAATAAGGTAGATGACTACTATTCTCAATTAGATTCAGCTAAAAGCAATGAAAAAGATGGTGATGTTACTAAAAAACCTAAAATTGTTGCTAAAAAGAAAATAGTGGTAAAAAAAGCAACTCCAAAAGTTGTTAAAAAAGATGATATAAAAGCGAATTCTAAACAACCTGTTGTTGTTAAAAAAGATTCGTCATTTAACTCTGACAAAAAACCTACTAAAAAACCTTTTGTTCAAAAAATAGAGGTTCATAAAAAATCAGATAGAAAACCAGTTGTTAATAGAGTTTGAGATAAAAATCACTCTTGAACTAATAGAGTATCTAATTGAAATAGATCATCTAATTGAGCTAGACCAGCTAACTGAACTAGGTCTACTACACCAAGAAATAATCAAAATTCTTCAACTAATTCTACAACAACATCTACATCTGGATTTAAAACTAGATGAGCATCAACAACTTCAACTGCAAAGTTTACTAATAATAAAGCTCCTGCAAGATCTTCAAATTTTAAAAAAGAAGATGATAGAAATAAAAAATCAAAATTAGCACCTTCTGATAAAAGAACAAGAGGGAGATTTAGATATGGTTGAGAAGATAAACAAGCTTTTACTAGATCTAATAAAATGCAAAAATTTAAGAAAGAAGAAAAAAATGTTGAAGACATTAAGCAAAATTTAACTGAAAGAAAAGGGGAAACTGTAATTATTTGAGATTTTTTAAGCTTAAAAGAATTATCTGAAAAAATCTGAGTAGCTTTACCAAAATTAATGGCAGAGTTTATGAAAAACTGAATGATGGTTAATATCAATTCAAAAATTGATTTTGATTCTGCTTCTATTGTTGCAGAAGCATTTGAAATAAAACTTGATAGAGATAATTCATCTTGAGCAAACGTGGAAGATATAGTTACATGAGATATATCTTCGTTCTTAGCAGATGAAGATTCTTCAAAACTAATTCCTAGATCTCCAGTTATTTCAATAATGTGACATGTTGATCACTGAAAAACATCATTATTGGATCATATAAGAAAAGCTAAAATAGCATCTTGAGAAGCAGGTTGAATAACTCAAAGTATTTGAGCGTACCAAGTTGAATTAGAGCAAGGTAGAATAACATTTTTGGATACTCCATGACATGAAGCTTTTACTATAATGAGAGCTAGATGAGCTAAATCTACTGATATTGCAATTCTTGTTGTTGCAGCAGATGAATGAGTAAAACCTCAAACTATTGAATCAATTAATCATGCAAAAGAAGCAGGTATCCCTGTTATAGTTGCAATTAATAAAATGGATAAAGAGTGAGCAAATCCAGATCATGTTAAAGGTCAATTGTCTGAACATGGTTTAACTCCAGAAGATTGGGGTGGAGACACTCCTATGGTTCCTGTATCAGCTCACTCAGGATTCTGAATAGATGATTTATTAGAAATAATTCTTCTTGTTTCAGAAATGCAAGAATTAAAAGCTAACCCTGATAGAAATTGAATTGCTACAGTTATTGAGTCACATTTAGATACAAATCTTTGACCTGTTGCTACTGTTTTAATAAATACATGAACAGTAAACTCAGGTGATAATATAGTTTGTCAAGATTCTTACTGAAAAATTAAAATATTAAAAAATTACGTTAATCAAAAAGTTAAATTAGCTAAACCAGGTGAACCAGTTCTAATTGTTTGATTAGATAAAGTAGTAGAGGGTTGAGATATCTTACAAGTAGTTAATTCTGCTGATATAGCAAAAGAAAAAGCTATTGAATATAAAATGATACTTGATAAGCAAAAGAAAGCTTGAGCTTCAGGTTTAGATTTATTGATGTCTAAGATTAGAGCTTGAAACTTAAAACAATTAAAAATTATACTTAAAGCTGATACTAATTGATCTTTAGAAGCAATGAAAGCTTCATTATTAAAGTTATCAACTGAGGAAACTACAGTTTCTGTTATTCACGGTTGAGTAGGTTCAATTACAGAATGAGATATATTAATGGGACAATGAAGTGAAGCTATTTTAGTTTGATTTAATGTTTGAGTATTGCCAACTGCTAAATGAACTTTAGATTCTGCAGGAGTTGAATACATATCAAGTGATATTATTTATCATGTTACAGAAAGAATCGAAAAAATAATTACATGAATGTTAGATCCAAAAGAAGTAGAAATAGTTTTATGAAGATCTAAGGTTTGAGGAATATTTTTTACTGAAAAGAAATTTATGATTCTTTGAATGAAAGTTCCAGAATGAGCTACAATTGAAAACAATACTGATGTTAGAGTAATTAGAAAGAAAAAAATGGTATGACACGGTAAAATTGAATCATTAAAACAATGAACTCTAGAAGTTAAAGAAGTTGAATGACCAGTTGAATGTTGAATTAAATTTGTATGATGAGTTAGAATAGAAGAATGAGATGAATTAGAAATCTATAAAACTGAAATACATAAATAAACTTTAATTAATATAAAATGAGTATATTAGATTGATTAGAAATTATTGAATCATTAAGTGATTTTGAAAGAGATAATCTTAGTATGTTTTGTCAGATTAAGGATATACCTAAAGGTGAAAAATTATTTAAAGAATGAGATGAGGCTACAGCTATGTATATATTAAAAGAATGACAATTTGAAATATATAAAGAGTCTAATTGAAATAAAATTGTTCTTTGAATAGTTGATGCTGAAGAAATTCTTTGAGAAATGGCCTTATTTGGAGATAATTCAAAAAGAATGGCCACAGCCATTGCGACTAAAGATTGTAAACTTATAACAATCCTATCTTTTTCAATTAAAGAACTAACCAATAAATATCCTTCATTATTAAATAAAATAAAAACAATTATTGATGATAGGGTAATTGATAATAAAATTTTAGAAAGTACTATATAATCACATGTAGTCAAGTTAAAAAGTAACTAAATGTAAAAAGTCTATAAAAAGATTTGCATTTGGTTATTTTTTATATAGAATACCGGCACATTTTTGTAATTTATTGACTTATAACTTATATATATGTCAAACAAACAAGATAAAATCGAGGTAGAATGAATGATAATCAAAGCTCTACCTGGTCTGGTATTTGATATTCAATTACCAGAAGAGTTTTGATGATGAATTATCCAATGATACCTAAGTGGTAAAATGAGAAATAACTTTATTAAACTTATAGAGTGAGATAAAGTTTTAGTTGAGCTTTCTCCTTATGACCTAACAAAATGAAGGATAATTTTTAGACAAAAATAATTTTTCTGTTTAATAACAGATAATTTAATTGATTACTTAATTTATTAGTATGAAAGTAAGAGCATCTGCAAAACCAATTTGCGATAAATGTAAAGTTGTTAGAAGAAAATGAATCGTTAGAGTTATTTGTAGTGTTGATCCTAAACACAAACAAAGACAAGGTTAATTTCTAATAACCACTTGTATATTATTTTATATTTAATTATATAACAAAGATTATGGCAAGAATTGCTTGAGTAAATTTACCAAATGGTAAACACGTTGAAATAGCATTAACTTATATCTACGGTATAGGAAGAACTGCTGCAAATGAAATTTTAACAAAAGTTAAAATTGAAAAAACAACAAAAATTGAAACTCTTTCAGAAGCTGATTTAGATAAAATCAGGGATGAAATAAAAGAGGCTCACGTTGTTGAATGAGATCTTAGAAGATTAGTTGCTGGTAATATTAAAAGATTACAAGAAATTAATTGTTATAGAGGTCAAAGACATAGAAAAAGACTTCCAGTTAGAGGTCAAAATACTAAAACAAATGCTAAAACTAGAAAAGGTAAGGCTACAGCTATTGCTGGTAAAAAGAAATAATATATTTCTTTAGATATGTATAACATTTAAATTTTATCTTATATTATGGCTAAAACTACAGTTAAGAAAAGTAAAAAAACTAGACAAATAATACCACATGGTCAAGTTCACATTAATGCTTCGTTTAATAATACTATTGTTAGTATTACTGATGAAAAAGGTAATGTATTAACTTGGGCATCAGGTTGATCTGCTGGTTTCAAAGGTGCTAGAGAATCTACTCCATATGCTGCGCAAGTAGTTGCTGAACAAGCTATCCAAAGAGCTAAAACTCTTCACTCTATCGAAACAGTTGACGTTTACGTTAAAGGTATCGGTATTGGTAGAGAACAAGCTATTAGAGGATTACTATCAGGATGAGTTGATCTAAAAGCAATTTTTGATATTACTCCAATTCCACACAATGGGTGTAGAAAGAAAAAAGTAAGAAAACTATAATAACTTACTTTGAATTAAAAAAAACAATTTTTAAATTTTTAAATTTTAAATTTAACTATGAGGTATACTTGACCAAAGAAAAAACTTTGTAGAAGAGAAGGTGTAAATCTATTTGGTACTGAAAAATATGATTTAACTGACTCCAAAAGAGCCCCTCTAAGAAGCAGAAAAACAAGTGAATTTTGAACTCAATTGAGAAAAAAACAACTTGCTAAAAGAATGTTCTGATTATCAGAAAAACAATTTGTTTCTTATTTTAAAAAAGCTCAAAAATCTACAGCAGAATGAACTACATGAGAAAAAATGTTAAGCTTAATTGAATTAAGATTAGATAATGTAGTTTACAGAGCAAATTTTGCAAGAACTAGAATACAATCTAGACAATTTGTAAGTCATGCTCATTTCACTGTAAATGGTGTTAAAGTAGATGTTCCATCAATTTCTGTTAAAGTATGAGACGTGATTGCTCTTAGAGATAAATTAAAAGAATCACCATTATACAAATCATTATTAGAAGAATTAGAAGAACTTTCTAAATCTAATAAAGGTAAAGTATCAGGATGTAAATGGATCGAAGTTGATTCTAAGAAATTAACTATAACAATTAAAGCATTACCTACTAAAGAAGATTTCGAACAAATTATCGATATTCAAAAAATAGTGGAATTCTATTCAAAATAGTAAATGTTATTTTATGTTATTTTTGTAATCAATTTAAAAAATGCACATCATTCACAATACAATAGGGGTTCCTAAAATTACACAAAAAGATCTAGAAAATAATGTTTCATCTTTTACTGTATGACCTCTTCCAAAGGGGTATGGTGTAACTTTATGAAATTCATTAAGAAGAATACTTTTATCATCAATTCCATGAACAAGAATTACATGAATAAAAGTTAAATGAGTTAACCATGAATATTCAACTCTACCATGAGTTAAAGATTCTATTATTGATATAATACTTAACTTAAAAGGTTTAGTTTTATCTAAAAACGAAATCGGTGTTGAATGGTTAAAGTTAAATAAATCAAAATCTTGAAAAGTAACAGCTGCTGATATAGCTTCTGTTGGTTGAGTAGAAATTTTAAATAAAGATTTATATATAACTGAAATTGATCAAGACGGTCTTGAATTAGATATTGAAATTAGAATTGAAAAATGAGTTGGTTACTTAACTCAAGAAGAATTAAAAGAAAGAGAAGAAGATGTAGAAGTTTTATTAGTTGATACTAATTTTTCTCCAGTTTTAAATGTTAAATATAACATTGAAAAAGCTAGATTCGGTGATATGATAAATCTAGATTCGTTAGAAATGACTGTATCTACAGATGGTTCAATATCTCCAGTTGATGCATTAAAATTTTCATGAGATATGTTAAACTCTTACTTCTCAATCTTTAATGAAGATTCTTTACAAGTTGAATGACAATTCATTTCTAATGTAAAAGAATTAATTTCTAGAGAAAAAGAAGAAGTACAAGAAGAACTTGAAAAAGAAACTTATACTCCAATTGAAATTATGGGATTATCTCCAAGAACATTAAATGCTCTTATAAATGGTGATATCTTATCAATTGAAAAATTAACTAAATGTACAGAAACTAAACTTTCTTCTATCAAATGATTTGGTAAGAAAGCTATGACTGAAATTAGAGCTGCTCTTGCTGAAAGAGGTTTAAAGCTTTTAGGTGATGACTAAAAAATCTAATTTATAATTATTATAAAAAAATGAGACATAGAGTTAGAAAAAACTTAAAGTTCAATAATAAAAGTTTTGCACATAGAGATGCTATGCAAAGAAACTTATTAACATCTTTTTTCTTACATAAATCTGTTAAAACAACTGATAAAAAAGTTAAATTAATAGTACCAATGATTGATAAATTAATCAATGTTGTAAATACAAAAGATGAAATGAACGCAATTAGATATGTAATGAAATATCTATTTACAAAAGAAGCTTCATTAGAATTATTTAAAAATGTTGCTCCAAAATATAAAGGAAATAAAACATCTGGTTTTACTAGAGCTACTGCTATCAAAATGAGAGATGGTGATAATTCAAAAATAGTAAAATTAGAATTAGTTTAATTTAATTAGTTTAATTTAATATATGAAAACTATTACTCCAACACAATTAAAAGGTGATGAAAGAAAATGGTATATAGTTGATGCAACTGATAAAACTTTAGGTAGATTAGCAACTGAAATTGCTGTTATACTTAAAGGTAAAAACAAAGCATCATTTATGCCTCACTTAGATAATGGAGACTACGTTGTAGTAACTAACTGTGATAAATTTAAAGTTACTGGTAAAAAAATGACTGATAAAATGTATTACAGACATACTGGTTACCTTGGTGGTCTTAAAGAAATTTCTTTAGAAAATTTATTAACTAAAAAACCAGTTAAAGCATTAGAATTTGCTGTTTCTGGAATGTTACCTAAAAATAAATTGAGAAAAGGAATGTTATCTAGATTAAAATTATTTACTTGAGATGAACATACGTTTACTGCTCAAAAACCTGAACTTATAAAATAAAAAATTATTTATGGCGAATAAATATACTTATAATATTTGAAAAAGAAAAACTGCTTCTGCTCAAGTAAAACTATTTGAGGGAAAAGGTAAAGATACTATTAATGGGAAGGAAGTTTCTGAATATATCAGCAGAGCTGATTTATTTGATACTATATATTCTCCATTAAAAGCATGTAAAGCAAAAGATAATTATTATTTTGAAGTTGCTGTAATTGGTTCTGGAGTTTCAGCTCAAGCTGAAGCAATTAGACATGGACTATCTAGAAACTTATCAGTACTTGATGAAGGATTCAAAAAAGTTTTAAAAGCTGCTGGATTCTTAACAAGAGATGCTAGAAAAGTTGAAAGAAAGAAACCAGGTAGACATAAAGCCAGAAAAGGAATGCAATGGTCAAAAAGATAATTCTTTTTATAAAGTCATTATCTGTTTTATACAGATAATAAAACATTGTTAAAATATTATCCTATGAAATGGATAATGACTAAATTTAGATTTAATTTATAAATATCGTAGAAATGCCTACTATAAATCAATTAATTAAAAAAAGAAGAAAGACTCCTGTAGTTAAAAGTAAATCACCAGCTTTACAAGTGATCAAAAACTCAATCAGAAAAAAAATTGTTGAAATTGATGGAGGTTGTCCACAAAAAAGAGGTGTATGTGTTAAAGTTACTACTATGACTCCTAAAAAACCTAACTCTGCCTTAAGAAAAGTTGCTAGAGTAAGATTAACTAATGGATATGAAGTAAATGCATATATCGGTGGTGAATGACACAATTTACAAGAACATTCTGTTGTTGCTATCAGAGGTGGTAGAGTAAAAGATTTACCATGAGTAAGATACCACGTTGTTAGATGAGTACTTGACTGTGAAGGTGTACAAAACAGAAAACAAGGGAGATCTTTATATGGTGCTAAAAAACCAAAAAACTAGAACTTTTTTTACATAAATAATATGGAGTAAGTTTAACAATTGCTGAAAAATTAACCATATTATTTAATTATTATTTTTTAATTGTTAGAAAACAATGAGAATGAATGAAGAATTATCTATGTTAGATAAATTTACTAACTATGTAATGTTAGACTGAAAAAAAAGTGTTGCTGTTAAAATTATGAATGATACTTTTGAAGAAATCAAAGCTAAAGGACAAAAAAATCCTAAAGCAATTTTTGATAAAGCTTTAGAAAATATTATTCCTAAAATTGAAGTAAGACCTAAAAGAGTATGAGGTTCAATATACCAAGTACCACAAGAAGTTAAACCTAAAAGACAATTATTCTTAGCTTCTAAATGGATTATAGATTCAGCTAGAAGTAAAAAAGGTACTTCATTTTCTAAATTCTTAGCTAATGAATTAATTGAAGCAGCTAATGAAACAGGTACTGCATTTAAGAAAAAATTAGAAGTTTACAAAATGGCTGAAGCTAATAAAGCATTTGCTAGATTTGCAAAAAGATAATAAAAAATCTATTTTAGAATAGAAAATCTTAATTTAATTTAAATTCATAATTATATAGAAAATGGCTCACAAGAAAGCACAATGATCTACTAGTAATGGTAGAGATAGTAATGCTAAGAGATTATGAGTAAAACTTTTTGGATGACAAAAAGCAATTTCTGGTAATATCTTAGTTAGACAAAAAGGTAATAAATTCTGGCCAGCAGAATGAGTTTCTCAAGGTAAAGATTTTACACTTTTTGCAACAACTGAAGGAACAGTTACTTTTACTGAAAAGAAAAGGACTAGATTCGACGGTAGAAAATATAAAGATGTTTATGTTTCTGTTGTATAGTACTATTTAAAAAAACAAACTAATTTTAGTTTGTTTTTTTATTTGTATATCAATTCTTATAAATAAAAAAGGTAGAGTTTAAACTCTACCTTTTTTTGTAATTCTTTTATTTGATTATAGTCCCAGGAGTAGTGAAGTTATCATTTTCAATTACTCTTCAAGGCATAGAATATGATTTTATTCATATTTTACAATTATCTCACATTATAATTCATAATTTATACAATCATGAGTCTACTAATTTTCATTTTACGGGAACTCTAATATTTCACTTATCATGTCTTAGATTTGCTGTAATGAATCATCAACCTATATTAATGTTGTTTCATAATATAGAATCTCATACATAACTTAAATGAGCTATATTAGTATGGTCTCATATACTACTGTTTTTTACTTCTACTGCATTTCATATCTTACACGATTCTCATATAACAGTATTTCATCTTATATACGTATTAGGTCATATAATACTGTTTTTTCATATATAAACATTTCATTCAATATATGTTCATGATTTTAGTACTGCTCATTTTTCGAGAATTATATTTCATTTAATATGAACATCTTTTTCAACATCTCATTTAATATCTGATTTTGTTAATTTGTTTAAAAAATGTTCATTTGATGTTAAAATATCCCATGGATATCATACATCTATAAACTCTTTTTTTATCTTAATTGCTTTTAGTGGATGAATCTTAACGTACTCATTAATAGCATCAGTTATTTCATATTCTCACCTAGATGATAGGGGAATATTGTTTGCTAAATCTATAATTTTAGAGTTAAATTTATAAACTCATAAATTTGCTAAATTTCATAAAAAGACTTGAGGTTTTTCTATTATTTCTCTTATATTTTCTTCAGAATCAACTTTAAATATTCAATATTTTTCTGGACTACTAACTTCTTTTACTAAAACTCAATATCAATTATAATCTATAATTTTTTTAAGATCTTTTTTATCGAAAATTGAATCTCAATTTATTATTAATACATCAAGTCATGTATCAATTCATCTAATTGCAGCTCATGTTCATTTCTCATCTGATTGTAGGTGATAGTTTACAGGAACTCATTTATAATTGTCTCAAATTGTTCATTTTATTAATCCTGATTTATATTTAACAACTATTGTTATTTCAATAACTTCTTTATAAATATTTTCTAGATTATGCTCAATTATACTCTTTCAAAAGATTTTTATAAGAGGTTTTGGTATAGTATTTGTAAATGGTCTTAGTCTAGATCATTCTCATGCTGCTAATATTATTGCTTTCATTTATTTTATTTATTGTTATTAAATAAATTTTAATAATTATTTTCATTATTTCAATTGTATTAATAATATTATTCTATTGACATATTTGAATTACAAATTATAATTCGCAAGCTTAATCTAAATTAACTAAAAATAGAGGTAAAAATTATGAATAAGCAATTAGGGTTATTTGTAAGTATTTCATTGTTCGTTATTTCTGGTTGTGCCAGTAATGTTTCGAACCTTGAAAATACCAAAGTTCCCGACTTTGATACAGGAGTACAAAAAGCAGTATATTCTGATCTTGATGATAGAACAGTTGTTTTTGATTATAATTCTATTAAAGGGAAG